>Ga0210403_10000099_pt1 | contig 96256 bp, 83 predicted proteins | sample IncBWC19MmetaG_FD_150863 | JGI IMG/M metagenome (GOLD analysis project Ga0210403, IMG submission 150863) | Forest soil microbial communities from Barre Woods Harvard Forest LTER site, Petersham, Massachusetts, United States - Inc-BW-C-19-M | ecosystem: Environmental > Terrestrial > Soil >...
CTGCAACTCGACTGCATGAAGCCGGAATCGCTAGTAATGGCGTATCAGATCGACGCCGTGAATACGTTCCCGGGCCTTGTACACACCGCCCGTCACATCACGAAAGTGAGTTGTACTAGAAGTCGCCGCGCTAACCGTAAGGAGGCAGGCGCCCAAGGTATGACCCATGATTGGGGTGAAGTCGTAACAAGGTAGCCGTAGGAGAACCTGCGGCTGGATCACCTCCTTTCTAAAGTAGTCGTGGCTCAATCCGCTATGGTGTGCGGACTATGCCACGCAATGTAATCTGCGGTCCTCACGGACCTCACGGATTACACGTTTCGAGTTTCTCGCGCTGCCCTTCTTCGGCTCCGGCTGAAGTCACGGCAGTTTCGGGCAGATTCTGGCAGATCGTGTCGAGTCAAAGAGAAAAACAAATTTATAGTTTTGCAAAGGGCCGCTGACAATTCAGCGGCCCTTTTTATTTTCCGCGGGTTGCTCTGCGTGTGCCGGTGCCCCGCGCCCGCAGTTCGAGCATCAAAATGCAATTCTTCGATCGTGTAAGTCCTGGCGATAGTTCTGCCTCCACGATGGTGTCCCAAACTGAACAGACTTGGCTTTACTCAAACTCCTAGACTCCGTCTGCACGGGATCTTCCTCTCTGCAGGCGCCTCCTGCATCCTCGAGATGAGGTCTCTTGTTGTTTGTCCGCAGAAAAAAAGGAGATCTTGTCATGCTCGGATTAATCGCGGCGGTTTTAATCGTGCTCTGGTTGCTGGGGTTTCTCGCGTTTCATGTCAGCACCGGCCTGATTCACGTCTTGCTCGTCATTGGCCTGGTTCTGCTCATTTTACATTTCGTGAGTGGTAATAGAAGAATGGCATAACTTGGCCGTTGGCCCAGATCCTCGATTGAAATGATTTTTTTGTTCGTCACTACTCTATAGGAAGGAGTGCACCATGGCAGCAAAGGCCTCACTGGCGCTAGATGCTGTTTACGACATTTTGATCATGGATTCCGACGGCCAGCACCTCGAATTGGAAAGTTTTAGGGACTTGGATGCTGCCCGGCAGCGGCTCCCAGCGCTTGCTGGCCAGTATCCCGGCACCAAAATCACCCTTTGGAATCGCCACTCCCGCTCCTCCTGGAAGAGACCGAAGGCTGTTAGCTCCAACGACCGTGCCCCTTGTTCTCAGGCCTGCATGAACGACGGCGGAGGCGCGGCGCTGGGCGGAGATTGCCTACATCCCGCGATGTGAGCGAAATGTGGACTTCCCAGTCGTCGCGGCCAGTTGTCCACCGCGTTCACCCCTCGCTCCAGCGAACTGGATTGCAAACGAAACATCCTGGGAGTAGGCTCTGACGAGCCTCACCCTTCTCATTCCCCCAGCCAATGGTTCCGTGAGGCAAGGCCCCAACTCCAGGGATGTTGGAACCACTCGCCCGGAGGAGGAGGACAATTCTCATGTCCGCGGAAAACAAAGCAATCATTCGCCGGCTCTACGGAGAAGTCTGGAATGGCCGCCGGCTGGATCTCATCAGCGAAATCATTTCCCCCAGTCACGCCCTTCATGACAACAACGCGTCCGATTCTTCGATCGGCCCCGAAGCCTATAAGACCCAGGTCATTCGATTCTTAAGCGGGTTTCCGGATCTGCGCTTCTCCATCGACGACATGGTGGCGGAAGACGAAAAGCTCGTGGTTTCCTGGAATATTGCCGGTACTCACAGGGGCGAGTTCATGGGGATTCCTGCCACCAACAAGAAAATGTCCGTCGATGGAATCACCATCAACCACATCGCGAACGGAAAGATCATAGATTCCTACATCAACTGGGACGCGCTCGGGATGCTCCAGCAACTCGGCTTAGCCCCCGCACTTGGCCAGCTCAAGGGCGCGATTGCTCGCTAAATTTTGGTCTCCGAAAACGGCATAATCTGGGACAATCTTCCACCCCAGGCATCATTTCCAGTTTGAAACGATTTGCCCGCCACCATCACTACTCTAAGGGAGGTAGTTCACCTTGGAGGCACCCGTATCTTCGATGACCCAATCTTTCTACGACATTCTGATCGAGGACGCGGACGGCAGGCATCTCTGGCTGGAGTGTCAGCAGGACCTGGAGATTGCCCGAAAGCGTCTGACGATCCTCGGCGCCCGGTATCCCGGCACCCGGCTCATCCTCTGGAATCACAAAACGCGCGCCATCCTCGCCGCAACGGAAGGCTATTAGCCCCGGCTAGAGCAGCGCCATTCACGATGCGCCAAATCCGGCCGGTCGTCGATCCATTTACCGGATCCTTTACCTTTTAAGGCCGCGAGAGCGCATCTTCTTATCATTTCGCGTCATCATACGGACGTGGCTTGCCCTGGCCCGACAATTCCTTGCCACGCGAGGTACCCGCATGAAGGTTTTTTGTCTGGCCCTGCTCGCGTTTCTTTTCGGCTCTTTCGCTTTCTCTGATCCGAGCACGAAAGCCCACGCGGTGCTTCGCGCCTCGCAAGATTCGAATCCATCCTCTGGCACTTCCAAGCTCGTCTACGTAAGTGATTTCGAGTTGGATGTTGTAGCTCGCCGCGCAAGGAGAGGAACCCAGCCAGGATCACCTGTCCCGATTGCCACGAGCGAGCCTTCAGACGGCGCGCCATCTGCGCCGCGCCCTGCTTCTGGCTCGGCGTCAGGCGATCCTTCGAGCAAGTCGCCGGGCTCTCCGGCATCTTCAAAAGCGCTCGACCCCGACTCCGACGATGGACCCAGCAACAGAGCGGCCGCACTTCTCAGTGCCATGTCGATCAACTTGGTAAAAATATTGGAAAAGGCTGGCTACACCGTTCGCCGCGTTCATGGAGGAGAAACCGTTCCGCACGCGGGGCTGCGAATCCGCGGCGTGTTCGCCGAGCCCGACGAGCAGAATCGCATCCGTCGTTTGCTCGTCGGAAGCGATTCCACAGCTCCCAAGATGTTGCTCTATGTGGGGGTCGATAATCTGGCGCGTCCCGAACAGCCGCTCTACGAGCTGGCCAAGCCGCCGAGCAATGATGCGAAACACGGGCCGGTCATCACGGTGACCTCCTATTCGCCGGTGGCTCGATTTGAGATGGATAAAACCCCCTCCGATGACGATCTCAAGAAAATTGCCACGGAAATCGTTGCGGACTTGAACGCGCTCTTAAATTCGAATCCATCGCTAGCGTCTCAATGAGTCAATGAAACGGCAGAAGGGCCTCGCTGCCCACGCAGGCGCTGACGCGGACTCCCCAGCAATAACCAGAAGAACAAATCCAAGACTGGCCTGCGCTTTGTTCGCCCGCTCAACCCTAGAATTAGGGTATGACTCGGCCTTCCAAGGGCGCTGCCGCTTTCCTGGCCCTCTTCGGGCTCCCCTTCTTTGGGGTGGGGCTTTTCTTTGCCTATACCCAGCTTGTCGGCCATGGTAACACTGCAAACGGGAGCAAGCTGTTCGGAGTGATGCTTGGCCTGTTTTTCGCCGTCATCGGCGGCGGGCTCATCTACGGAGCGATTGCCGGCTACGGTCTTCTCAAGAAGCAGGCCGCCATCGAAGAGTCAAATCCACTCTCTCCCTGGCTCTGGCGGACAGATTGGGCCGACCGCCGCGCGGAAAGCTCAAATAAGAAGAGCGAGCTCACCTACTGGGTGATCGCCATTCTTTGCAACATGATTACCCTTCCTTTTCTCTTCGGTATGGTCCCGAAGATGGCGCGCAGCAGCGACCCACGCGTATTTATCCTCCTTGGCTTCAATCTGCTTGGCGCGATTCTGATCGCCAATGCCATGCGCGCGACGATTCGTCACCGGCGTTTTGGCAATACCTATTTCGAATTCAATTCGCTGCCGTTTTCTCCCGGCGACCGCGTCGGAGGCCGCATTCATCTGAAGCTCGAAGCCCAGGCGCAGCATGGGATCGACCTGCGGCTCTCCTGCGTGCGAAGAATGATCACTGGCTCCGGCGATAGCCGCAGCACGCATGAAGCGGTTCTCTGGCAGGCCGAACAGAACGTTCCGTCGGGAGCGGTGGGGCCCGGACCGCTCGGCCGCATGATTCCTGTGGATTTTCCCATCCCTCCAGAGAGCTCCGTGACCTATCACGACAATCCGGATGATCAGGTTCTTTGGCTGCTCCATGCGCAAGCGGACGTGCCGGGTGTGAACTACTCGGACGATTTCGAGTTGCCCGTATTTCGGACTGCATCATCGGCGGAGTCGGCGCGAGACTCGCAATCTTCGGCTTTTTCCGGATCGTTCGGCTTCGGGTTCGCGTCGGTGCCAGGCGAATCGGATTCCACCGCCGCCACACAGCCGGCGCATACAAAGGTAATCGTGTCCATGCAATCGGGCGGCACGGAATTCTATTTTCGAGCCTTCCGCAATCCGGGCCGCGCGCTGTTGATGTTGGCGGCCACTGTAGTCTGGAGCGCAACGGTCTACGGATTGTTTCGCTCTCATGCTCCCGCGTTCTTTTTCATCATTTTCGGTCTCTGCGATCTGCTGCTAATCTACGGCGTCTTCCATGTCACGCTCGGAAGTTCGCGCATCACCGTGGCCAACGGTGAAATCCAATCGCGCAGAGGCATTCTCGGTCTCGGTTCCACCCGCAGAATCCCCTTTTCTGACGTTGCTTCCGTCCTGCCAGTCGTCAGCATGCAGCAGACTGGCAGCGCGGGAAGCGCGCTCTATGCCATTCGCCTGCGGACAAAGAATGACCGCAAAATCACGCTTGCCGATGAAATCGACAGCCGGCAGGAAGCTCGCCGGATCGTTTCGCAGATCGAAACGCTTGCCGGCCTGAAATCAGACACGCATGTCGAACTCGTCTTGCCGCTCGGGGTTCCCTCGCGGGCGTTGCAACCGGCATTCGGTACCGCAGCTTCCAGACCGCAACCACGCCGGTCCGCGGCCTCCTCCATCGCCGTTTTCATCGTGATGGCCATGGCCATCTTCGGATGGGTCTCCTGGCGCAGCTTTGCGGGTGCTTCGCATGCGCGCGGCTCGCGCGCGGCAGCAGCGTCGCGCCCCAATCCCGTTTCGCGCCGCGTTTTCTCCGCATCCCTGACGGACGCAGATGTCCAACGCGTTCGTGCCCTGCCCGCGCAGGATCAGGCGGAAGAACTTCTCGAACGCGCGATCGGACACGACGAACGGGCCCTCAAGCTCTTCGATCAGCAAGTCGAAAGCTGGATTGGCCACATTCGACTGACCGATCGCATGCAGCAGTTGGAACGGCGTTCCGAATATTCCAGGGACCTCCGCGTACGCTACGCCAACGCCGACATTAATCTTGCGCTGGACGGCTGGCAAAAGAACACCCGTGCAGCCGATCTGCTGATCGAACGCGCGCGCACGGACCTTCACTATCGCGCAGCCGCCGTTTGTTTTCTCGGTATGCTCGCCGGGCGCGGCGTGGATTATGACCGCATCCATGGCGTGCTTCTCGACTACGCCAGGAACGACAAAGACCCCACGGTTAGGCTGTGGGCCGTCGAAGGCATGCGCTACCTCGGCAAAGACGAAGCTCTCGATGAGTTGTTCACCGCCTTCACTGAGGATCCGTCCAACAGTGTCCGCGAACGCGCCGGTTGCAATATTTCCGATTGCGGTAACTTCATGCGCAAGCAACGCATGAGGATAGTTCCCAGGTTGATCGATCTGGCGACGAATCCCCGAACAGCTCCGCAGATGCGGAATTGGTGTTTTCTCTCCTTGCAGGAAATCACTGATGAGAATTTGCCTGCCGACGCAGTCGTCTGGAGCCGCTGGTATCGGGACCATGGCGACGAAAAAATGGCGGAGTTCGAGCGCCTCGATTGGTGGAAAGTTCGCGGCGACGAATAGCACCGCTGCAATCCCAACTCTCGCAGCAAGACGAAACCCCAAAAACGGATAGACAGCGACTTTTTGCGGGATAGAATGCTCCCGCGCCCAAGAGGGCACGAACGATGTCTGCTCCAAAAGACGAGCCCGTTCGAATCGGAGTCGATCTTGGCGGCACCAAGATCGAATTCGTCGCGCTCGAGCGCGACGGCGCCGAACTGCACCGTCACCGTATCGCGACACCCCGTTTCGACTATCAAGGAACCGTGCGCGCCGTTGCGGATGCTGTCGAAGCAATTGAGAAGGAACTCGGACGGAGTGCCACCGTCGGTATGGGCATTCCGGGAACCATCTCCACAAAAACCGGCATGGTAAAAAATGCTAACTCAACCTGGCTGAACGGAACACCCTTCGACAAAGATTTGGGTCGCGCGCTCGCTCGTGAAGTGCGTTGTGCGAACGACGCGAACTGTCTGGCCGTGTCGGAAGCGACCGACGGAGCAGGTGCGGGGAAGCACGTCGTTTTCGCGGTCATTCTCGGGACTGGCTGCGGCGGCGGAATCGCTGTCGATGGCCGCGTCCACAGCGGTTCGAACGGTGTCGCCGGCGAGTGGGGACACAACACTCTCCCGTGGATGCGCGCGGACGAATATCCCGGCCCTGTCTGCTATTGCGGGCGAAACGGCTGCATCGAAACTTGGATATCAGGAACCGGGCTGGAAGCCGACTATCAGCGCTCGACGGGGGCCGCGCTAAAAGGTCCTGAAATTTTCGCGCGCACCGCCGCGGAGGAGCCTGCTGCACTCGCGGCACTCGATCGATTCGAGGATCGCCTCACTCGCGGGCTGGCACAAGTCATCAATCTCCTCGATCCCGACGTCATTGTCATGGGGGGCGGCGCCTCGCGAATCCCGCGCCTCTACCAGAATGTGCCCGCCCGGCTAAAGGAGTACGTCTTCGGCAAGGAAGCCGATACGCCGCTTCTTCCCGCAAAGCACGGCGATGCCAGCGGCGTCCGCGGAGCAGCGTGGCTCTGGCCGCTTACCTAGCGCAGCGCGCTTCTCTTCGACCGGAATGGGATCTACCCACCAGTTTTTCACGCTGATCACGGAGAAGTGAGGGCCACTGATGAGCACGACCGCAGGCACGCTGATTGTCACTGGTGGTGGGCGAGGCATTGGCGCCGCTACATCGCGGCTAGGCGCAAGACAAGGCTACGCGATCGCGGTGAACTATGTGGAGAACGGGGCGGCTGCTTCCGCTGTGGTAACTGAGATCCAACGAGGAAGCGGCCGGGCGGTTGCGATTCATGCGGACGTTTCGAATGAGAAGGAAGTCGCAGCACTTTTCGAAACTGCGGAACGCACTCTAGGCCGGGTGGTTGGCCTCGTGAACAATGCCGGGATCACCGGAGGATTTTCAAGATTGGAGGACTTGGCTGCCCCGACGCTGGAGCGCGTACTGGCAGTGAATGTCACCGGAGCTGTGCTGTGCGCCCGCGAAGCGGTGCGTCGCATGTCGAATCGCCGCGGAGGCGCTGGCGGAGCGATTGTTAACATTTCATCGCGCGCCGCGCAATTGGGAAGCGCGGGAGAATGGATTCACTACGCCGTTTCGAAAGGCGCGATCGATACCCTCACCATTGGCTTGGCCAGAGAAGTGGCCGGCGAGGGCATCAGGGTCAACGCAGTGGCGCCCGGTCTGGTAGAAACTGACATTCACGCAGCCGCCGGCGAGCCGGCCCGGCCACAACGCATGGCGGCGGGAATTCCGCTCGGCCGCGCAGCCAAACCGGAGGAAATTGCAGAGGCGGTGCTGTGGCTGTTGTCGCCCGCAGCGGCTTATATCACCGGGAGCATTCTGGCGGTAAGCGGCGGAAGATAAGAGACCCGAAACCCCTGGTTCGATCTCTCGCGGAAAAACAAGAAGCCTCGCCGCTTGCTTTGCAGACGGCGAGGCTTTTGTGGAACCAGTGAAAACTGCAATCAACTCTGCCCGGCGGCTTTGGCCATCTTCGCCGTCCACTCCTCGGAGCGGCGCTGCATCTCCGCTGGAGCGACGTCTTCCACGTGTTGCGCCAGGCCCCACTGGTGCCCGAAGGGATCCATAACTTTGCCGTAGCGGTCGCCCCAAAACTGATTGTCGAGCGGCATCGTGACCTTCGACCCCATTGAAACGGCGCGGTTGTACACCGCGTCCACGTCTTCCGTGTAAAGGAAGAGTTGGATAGGCCCCATGGCGCCGGGAGCCGGCGCTTCCGCCATTCCCGGGAATTCGTCGTTCAGGAAAATGACGGAGTCTCCTATTCTCATCTCGGCATACATGATCTTCCCTCCAGGACCGGGCATGCGCATAACTTCCGTTGCCCCAAACACGGACTTGTAGAAGTCCATGGCGAGAGCGGCGTTCTTACAAGTGAGCGACGGCGAAATCGAATGATATCCCTCGGGGATAGCTCGGACAGGATTCGGCATGATGGTCTCCTAGTTGGCTTAGACGTGCGCGCACTGAATACAGGGGAGAAGACGGCAGAGTCGTACGCGTAAAAATGTAAATACTCCTGTGCAAAGCGCATGTCAACAAGCAGTTGTTCACAATACAGGCAGCTGTCCGTACGGGGAGTGGTTCTCAGGGACGCACTCCCCGAACGGCGGTGCCTTCACTGCCTGCGCAAGACGTGCGCCAGCAGCGAAACCACAAACAGAATGATGAAAAGGAAAAACAGCAACTTAGCGATTCCCGCGGCGGCTACCGCAATCCCCGTAAACCCGAACACCGCTGCGATCAGCGCCACGATGAAAAAGCCCAATGCATAACGAAGCATAGACCCTCCCTTCTGATTTGCCCTCGTCCCAGGCATCAACCTAGGAGCTCAACGCATTCCTTTTCGTGCCGGCCATTAGCAGCACCACGCCGCCAACCAGCGCGATTCCTCCGAGAAGTGGTGGAAGCGGAATCGTTTGCTTCTCTTCCTTAGTCGCTTGAATGGGTCCGATGTCCACGACTTTTTTGTGCGTTGTGTAGGTGATTCCCTGGTACGCCAGAGAAAGAACTCCCAGCACCAGCAGAGCAAGTCCGGCAAGTGTGGCGGTTTTCATGTCATCTGCTCCCTTCGGAAATTCGCAAATTTCGAACAAGAATCAACCATCGTTCCCGGAGCGGCCGCGACAACACTTAAGGCCGCTCCCAATCAGCGGGGTTCATGTGCTTTGGTGAGTTGAACGATAGCGTGAAAAGCCAATCGCCTAAGATTGGTGCGCGGCGCGCTTCAGCTCTTTCTCTTTTGGCCGCAACGAATCCGCAAATTCATCGACCTGCTTTGCGGCTTCCTCTTTGGCGATGCCGTATCGCACTTGCAGCCTTCCGATCAGCTGGTCGCGCTTCCCGGCGATCATTTCCAGATCATCATCTGTAAGGTTGCCCCACTTTTCGCGAATTTGTCCCTTCATCTGTTTCCATTTTCCTTCGACCAGATCCCAGTTCATGTGTTCCCCCTGTTTTTAGCTGCGACGATTTTTGTCCGATGCGATTCGGAACAGCTTCGCCTCATCGCGCGTTTGAAGCCGTGCGAGGCTCACTCCGCTGTGAGCCCCGCTGATTTTCATTTTTAGACACGCCGGAAGAGGAGCAACATCGCGGCCAGCATAGGAAGTATTTGTGAAGTTATTCCGGATCAGCGACTTACGAGCAGCGTTCTCGAAATTGAGACAAAAAATGCTGGTACTAGCCCCAGTAACTTGCGCACTCCTTGTGTTCTTTCTCCACTACTCGCGCACATTCGTGGCAGGTTTCCTCGATCCATCGCATTTCGACGAACGTGTTTTCCAACCTTCAATCTTTGCCCCGCCTAAATAAATCTCGCGACCAATTCTTTGTGCACCAGCCAGTTGACGCAAATTCATTCGCCAGTGAAAATGCACGCCAGCGCCGTATAATAAGAGGTTGGCTCCTATGACTTACGATTTTCTCGTTGAAACCTATGAGACCGAGCGCATCAAAGTGGCCAGCGTCTGGAGCGAATTCCGCGACGAAGATCTTCCGGTACGTCCGCGCGCCGGCGACCCCCGTGGCCGCAGCGTCCACGAACAGATGGTCCATCAGTGTGTGAGTGAAGATCTTTGGTTTCGAACGATGCTGGGGATCGACGTCCAGGCGCCGCCCCTTCCTACCCCCGAGACTTGCCTCGAATTCATCAAACGTTACGCGGCCGACAGCGCGAAGCGACTGGAAACATTGCGGACCAAGGAAAACTCCTGGTGGGAATCCGATACGAAGTTCTTTGACGTCCAGCGATCTTGCGCTTGGGTCATGGTGCGAAGAATCGCGCACACCGCGCACCATCGCGGCCAGCAGATGGCCATGCTACGCATTCTGGGACGCGATCTCCACAGCAATTACGGTCCCACGGCGGACACCGGCGGTCTCATGCAAAACCACGCACCGACGATCTACACTTATCCGAGCCTGCAAGCATTGCTTGAAGGAGAATCGCGCCACAGCGGAAAAACACCGCTTCCGGGCGCCGGCGGCAAAGCCGTCACCGAGCGCCCGGATAGCAACAAATAATCGTAAAAATTACGCCGCGATTATTCGGGCTTGCTGATGATGCCGCAAGCGATCCGCGGTGGAGCACCTGCCCCTGTCCCACCGGCGACCGCGTGAATCACAATCGCGGTCCCGCCACTGCTGAAGACCGAGTGATCGTCCGTGCCCAGAGTCACATTCGGAGCGATGGTGCTTGCGTGGGCCGTGCCATCCCCCCCTACCACCAACGAAAAGTCCGGGATATCGCCCGCAGGCATCCCTTCATGGGTATGCTCGCCGCCGCCGGCAAAGTGCGGACCCGCCGACTTGAAGTCCGGCGGTTCGCATTTCGCGAACTGGTGAATATGCAGCGAATGTTCACCCGGGGGAAGGTTTTTAATATCCAGCGTGATCTTCACGCCCTTTGGGGCGGGCGTCAGAACCGCGGTGCCCACCACCTGTCCTTGCGCGTTTTTGATCTCCACGGTAACGGGCTTTGGCACCGCATTGGCCCGGCTTTCCTGCACCAGCACCGCACCTGCTGCCGACATAAACAGAGCAGCACAAACGAGAGCTCTCATAACGGTTCGCCTCCCGGCTCATTCTGATCTAGGATTTTGGACCCTCTCAGAAAAACGTCCCGTTTCAATCTAGCTCAACTTGCAAAATGGCGATACAGGATTTCCTCGAACAGGTAGCTACCGAACACAAGCACAAAGTTATAAAAACAGCATCTTCTGAACAGGGATTTCGCCGAGCTTATGCGCATCAAGCACGAAAACATATTCCGCTAACTACGGCCGATAAAGAGCCGGGAAAACTCTCTTTAGATTTTCCAGTTTTGGCAGGTCGTTGTACACAATGTAGGGATTGTTTGGGTTGTTCTTCAAATAATCCTGATGGTAGTCCTCCGCCGGATAAAAAGCCTGAAAAGGCTCCACCTTCGTCACCAGCGGTCTCGAATAGACTTTGGCGGCATCGAGTTGCGCAATGTACGCCTGCGCGATGCTCTTTTGCTCCTCATTGGTGAAAAAAATCACCGACCGGTATTGACTGCCGGTATCCGGTCCCTGGCGGTTCCACTGCGTAGGGTCGTGCGCTACGGAAAAATACACCATCAGCAGTTGCCCGTAAGTGACCTGCGATGGGTCAAATTTGATGCTCACCGTTTCGGCATGGCCCGTCACGCCCATGCTCACGCTTTCGTAGGACGGCGACTTGACGTGGCCTCCCGCGTATCCCGAAGTTGCCGACGATACTCCCTTCACGTGTTCGAATACTGCCTGGATGCCCCAGAAGCATCCTCCCGCGAAGACCGCCGTTTGCTGGCTCTTTGCCGCCGCCAACGGCGCATCCACAGCAGGCGCGGGGAAAGGCATCTTCGGCGCTTCCGGCGGCCGCGAACCCAGCGCCCGCACCGCGGTCCAGGCAACCAGGCCAGCTATCAAAACAAGGGCAATACCGCGTCCGATATAAGGGCTTTTCATCGTCCAACTCCCAGGCCAACTCATCCTAGTCTACGCTTTTACTCTGCGATTGGATGCCGCTACGCGCCAGGCGGATGGAACAGAATTTTTGCCCTTCGCCAGCTTCAGCCGCTAACACTGTTTGCTTCTAGGGACATGCCAGCAGCTGGAGATCAGTCTAACCACTCCCCAAGAAGTGCTAATTCACCGTCAGCGTGAGTTGAATCGGCTGCAATTGCAGCGGCTGCCCCGTCGCAGACATCGCCGTTGGTGTTATAACAATCGTCGAGGTTCCCGCCGGCGTGATGACCGGTGGCGGCGGTGTGACGGCCGCGCCGGAGCTACCCCCGCTACAGCCTCCCAGACTCGCAGCCGCGTACGTAACCATCACAACCAACACACCACACAACGCCATGCGCCTCACGCAAGACCTGTTTTCGTCCCGCCACCGATGCACCACGAGCATCAGCAGAAACGCCCCAAGCACCAGGATGCGCATTCCGTCGAAAGGTTCGAACCGCACGCGAATCAACGGAGGCAGCGTTGCCCCGCCACTGGTGGACACCGAGGCGGTAAACGGAGACGGGACACCATTTGCCAACGTCACGCTCGCGGGCACCTGGCATGTCGCGCCCATCGGTGCCCCGCTGCAAACCAGTGCAACGTTCCCGCTATACCCCGCTCCCGGCGTCAACTGCAGCAGATATTGAGCCATTCGACCTGCCGTGACCGTTGCGCTGGTCGACCCGCCCGGAGCTGGACCCACAATGAATGCGGGATTAGCGTTTCCGCTGATGTTGATAATCTGCGGGGAATCCGGGGCATCGTCTGTAAGCGTGATGGTCTCGGAGCGCAAGCCGGCGGCCAGGGGAGCGAAACTCACGTTGATAGTGCAGCTCGCGCTGGCCGCGAATGCGCCGGCGCAGTTGTTTCCACCGCTGAAGTCCTTGGGATTATTGCCTCCCACCGCTACGGAAGTGATGTGCAGCGCCGCGTTGCCGGAATTCGTTACCATCACCGTCAGCGAACCGCTTGTCGTCCCCTGGCTAATCGTAGGAAAGGAAAGCGATCCGGGCACAATCGTCACCGCCGGCTTGGGCGGTGCCGGCGTGGCGCCCATGCCGCTGAGTTGCACCACTTGCGGTCCGCCCGGCGCGTTGTCCGCGGTCATCAGCACCGCCTGCCTCAATCCGGTGGTTCGCTGGCGTAAACGTCACGAGAATCGCGCAAGCCTTGCTCGGTTGCAGAACTGCCGGAGCCTGGCAGTTGTCTGTTTCGCTGAACTCGTTCGCATTCGCGCCGCCAATCGATATCGAAGTCAAGCTCAACGCCTGATCTCCCGTGCTGGTGAGCGCGATCGGTTGCGCCGGACTCACAGTCCCGACTGTAATGTTCCCAAAGGAAAGCGCCGCAGGGGTCAGGCTCGCTTGCGGGCCAACCAGATTCTGCTGCCCCGGAACGATACTGAAGACATAAAAACCATTCACTCCGGGCGCCGAGATTGTCGTTCCCGCAACCGCCGTGAAGTAACCCGTCAGCGGATCGGTCTGGAAAGCCTGCACGCTCGTCCCCGTGGCGTCGCTCTGGTACATGAACGGCCCCGTCGGATCCAGCATCAGCGCCGGGAACGGACGTGAACCCCGGCAGCGGCGAACTGGCCGTTTCCGTCAGCAATTGCGTCTGCGGGTCGATGGCGAAAATATGCACTGGAGGATTGGTGCCGTTCAGGTAGGTCAGATAGATGAAGCTCCCGGTTACCTCTGTCGAAATCTCATTCGGAAAGCTTCCCAGTCCCAGCGAGGTCTCTACAAACGTGGCCACCGGGTATCCCCGTGTCGACTGCGATCGGGAGAATCCCGATGATTCCTTCAATGCGGCCGATGCCCACGACCAGAAACCGGCCTTGCGGATCCATCGTGAAACACCGGCCTTCCGAACCCACCAGGAAGGAGTTCCCGCTGACGAATCCCGTCTGCGGGTCAATCCCATAGTTGTTCAGCTCCGAGTCCATCTGAATCGCCGGATTATTGGGATTGGCCGCCAGAAAAACGTAGAAGCGCCGGTTAAGGTGGTCGATCCCGGCGCCGATCACCGTGGAATCCAGCTCCTGGAAGGATCCGGCAACAGGAACCAGCGCCAGATTTGCCGAATCGATCTGAAACGTTTCAATCGAGCCCTGGCCCGCGCTGGGGCTCGCCCGGTTCACCACCGCGATGTACTTCCCGCTGGGTTCTACCGCGATGAACACCGGCTCGTTCGTATTCGCCGACGCAAACGGGGAATTGGGAACCTCCGAAAAAGCTCCCGTCGTCGCATTCACCTGACACATGTGAATGCTGTTTAATCCCAGGCCGAACAAAAACCGCCCCTGGACGTCCAGCGTTTGCAACAACGCCGGTGCGAACGGCGATCCGGCAACCGGCGTCAGCACTCCCGTCTGGTCATTCCGCGTCATCACCGCCCCCGCTGTGGAAAAAACGAATGGCTGCTGATATTGCGCGCGTGCCGGGATCGAGCAGAGCAGCAGGATGGCGAATGGCGCGGTGCAACGCAGCCCATTCGAATGCCTGAGTCTGTGTGTGTACCACCCCAGTCGTGCCAGAGGGTGGATCTCGTTTGCCGTGGCCATGGGTCTTCCTCGGCCGTTTTTTGTGCGGCGCTTCTTAGGTTCCGAGAGGGAAACGGTGCTGTGCTCACGGTAGCGCCGCAACGCGGCCGCGTCAATAAAAATTATCGAATCAGATATCTATAGGTATAGTTTACATGGAGGGAAAGTGGCACATCGTTCCGCTCGCAGGCGGGATGCATCGCCAACGAAGTTTTGATCGCTGATCGTTTTTGGGCTAAGCTGCGTCCTTATGCAACCCGTCCAACTCGATCTGGAAAGACTCCCGGCATCCGGCCCCGACCGCCTCGTCACCCGCCTTACCGGCAAACTGAGCATCGAAACAGTTCACAATTTCATTCAAACCTTGCGCCCCGAACCCGCCGCCCAGCTCATCCTCGATATGAGCGGCGTCTCCTTTCTGGACTCTGCCGGAGTCGGCGCGCTCGTCCAGCTTTTCGTCCACCGCCGAAGCGCCGGCAAACGCTTTGCCCTCGCCGCCCTCACCCAGCAGGGCAACGCCGTCATCCAGGTCGCTGGCCTCGCCAAGCTTCTCCCCATCCACCCCTCCGTCCAGGAAGCCCTCGCCCAAAACGCCTAGTGAATGGCCCATCCGATAAGTCTTGAAATGAATTTGGGTGCCCCACGTGTCGGGTTTACACGTGGGTTTTCTCTTGGTTGTCATTCTATGGCGTGCCTTGCGCTCGGTATTCTAGGCCGGGCTTTGGACTTTTCCTCGACTCTCTTAACCATTCGATCTCATCTCAAGCGCCTGGACGCTCCCTCGGCGCTGCTATACTCGCTTTCATGAAAGACAATCCTCGATTTACAGCTTCCGATCCGTACTATGAAAGCCGCATCCGCGACAGTTTCGCGCGCCAGGGATTGATGAAACACCTGGGCGCGGAGATCGCCGAGTTGGGTCCAGGCCACGTCACCATCCAGGTTCCGTTTCGTCCCGAAGTGACCCAGCAGCACGGCTACTTTCACGCCGGCGTTTCCGGAGCCATCGCCGATAGCGCCTGCGGCTACTCCGCGTATACGCTGATGCCCGCGGATTCCTCCGTCCTCACCGTCGAATACAAAATGAATCTGCTAGCACCCGCCGATGGAGAAAACCTCATCGCCCGCGCGCGAGTCTTGCGCTCCGGCAAAACCCTCAAGATCTGCGCCGCCGACGTCTACGCCCAAAAAAACGGCCAGGAAGTCCACTGCGCCACCATGCTCGCAACCATCATGTGCCTTCCCGGCAAGTCCGACCGCCCCAAGTGAACTCCAGCGAGCATCCAGACGGGACCATTGCGGATGTCACAGAAGAACTTGCCTTTAGAGCGCCGCGGGCTAGACTAGAGGCATCTCCCAAGCCAATGAAAATTGAAAAGCCAAAAAGCCTAATTCTTCCAGTCGCCGTCTTCTAATCAGCCAGACATGCCATCAATGAACTCGATTACGCGGAAGAAGACGGAGTTGAGCTTTCACAACGCGATTCGGTGGGCAGTACAGTCGGCATTTCAATCCTTTTCCTCAGACGACTTATATATCTCAAATATCCAGGGTTCCTACCCTCGGATGATTGGCATCCCACATCGACCTCCGCGAGATGGACGAGCGTAACCATTAACAGCACTGCGCTTCTTATTATGTTACTTGTTCTACCGGGAGTGCCTCTATGCCTGTATCTTGCTGTCCGCACTCGAAAAGCGGAGGGCGACAGCATTCCGCTGGCAGCAGACATCATTGCTCTTGTAGCCCTCTATGCTGCGACTTATTTTCTCCTCTTGCCCCCACACTGACGGGCTGATTAGGACGGCGGGGGCGGCGGGTGCCCGAGGCGTAAGACCCTAGAGGCATTTGGGTGGCCCACACGTCGGTTCTACGTGTGGGGCTTTTGACTCTTCCTGGCCGACTCCCTTGTCCTGCCTCAGACTATCTCGCAGAAATTAAATCACTTAGAAGTAATCACTTGACTAACTCTACCGATATGCTATAGTATGTGTGTTGTGTCGGCGCAATTCCTCTGTGCCCCGCCCCTTTATCTGCGCTTTCTGTGCGTTCTTCGCATCCCGGTTGGGTTTGTAGGACATCCCGGACGCCTCCGCGGGACGCGCCCGCCAGACAGTCCTTCTAACCCCTCCAAGATCTCCTCATCCGACACAGTTGCTCTCTCGCCAACACTCCGCTCCCCTAACTCCTTTAGGGGCAACACTTACAAGTTTCCCCGCAAGTATTGTAAACAAAGGACTTACGTCAAAGCTAACTCCTTTAAATGCAACACTTACAAAAAATAAGGGGGCGGGAGTCGCTCTTCTGCTTTCAGCCTTCCTACGTTCCAACGTTCAAAGGTGTAACTCCTTTTCTGTCACATCCTTAGCAGCCCCCCACCTTGCAACCTCAATCGAATCACATCCTTACAAAAACCATGGGGAGGGGGGCCGCCTGTATTTTCCCAACGCTCTTCTGTCCCTTTTCGCCTCCAGAGTGTTTCACAACTCTTTTCCAATCAAGATCTTCCACACTCCTCCTCAAAACTGCCGGGGTGTCACACCCTTCAGCAATTCCCATTCTGGAACGCGCCCCTCGCCGCAGCAACGTCTTCCCCGTCTTTCGACGTTCAGACGTGCAAACGTTCCAACGTTCCAACGTTCAAACGTGCCACTCGTTACCTCTTTACTTCCTTACCTCGTTCCGTCGTCTCATCGCGACGTGCAAATGTTAACTGGGGGTCCAATTGGGGTGAGCGCTGAAGAGCCCATGGACGATTCCGATGTGGTAGCAAACGAAGATCCCGAATGCCAGGCTGAGCAGCCCGGACGCGGTGACGAGTCCTCGATTCAGCCAGGCAAATTTGTAACCCGCGAAGGAGAATGGCAGCGCCAGCATCGCGGTGATCAACATCATCCCAGCGATTGTGCCAACGCCAAAAACCAGGAGGTAGAGCACCGCCCACTTCGGTTGGTGAATCGTACTCAACACCAGCAACGCGACCGCTGCCGAACCGGCCAGGCCGTGAACGATGCCAACAAACAGCGGACGCAATGCATGAAAAACTCCCAGCTGCCGGAAAGGGCCGGTCATCCATCCCGGCGTAGCGAGGCTATCGCCATGGTGCTCCTCCGCGGGGGAGTGCGAGTGCCAGTGAAAGTGGACCTTGGAGTCATGCTCGTGAACGTGCGCATGCTCCCCGGTAACTCGCGGATGCGCGGGAGAGAATTTTTCGCTGATCCATTTCATCGCGCCAGAAAGATTCAGCACACCGAGCAAAATCAACATCAGGCCCACGGAAAATTCCATCGTCAGGCCGACGCGGGGAGGAATTGCCAGTCCAAACAAAATGATGGCCGCGCCCACCGCCAAAATCGTCAGCGTGTGGCCGCAGCCCCAAAGGATGCCGATCAGTCCTGCTTTGGCAATCGAACGCTCGCGGCTCACAATCGTGGACACCGCGATCACGTGATCCGGGTCGGTGGCATGCCGCATTCCCAGAAAAAATCCGATCGCCAGTATTGCCAGTCCGCTCGTCAAGCGCGCACCTGTTCACAAAGGGAAAGGAGCTGTCCGCCAAAGCATATCTGACATGGAAAAATCTTGCTTGAAAAATGGGAGGAAGCGAGGTCCTACTCTTCGCGAAGGATGCGCATCAGTTCTGCCGCCGCATGCGGCAAACGTGCACCGCGCCGCGAAACCAGATATACGTGCCTGGGCATGTTGAGCTGGCGCACTTTTACTTCTTTCATCCAGCCGTGCTCGATTTCCCATTGCACGCACATGCGCGGCACGATGGCCACCCCCATGCCCATCTGCACGAAGCGCTTGATGCTTTCAATCGTCGGCATTTCGATCGGCATGTTGAGCGCCGTGCGGTTGCGCGCAAACAGCTCGATCACCCGGCGGCGGAACGGCGATTCGACGATGTGCGCGATAAAATTTTCACCGCCGAGTTCCGCGACGTCCACTTCGCGCTTTTTTGCCAGCGCGTGCTTGGGAGGTACAACCAGCGTCAGTTCGTCTTTTAATATTTCGGTAGCCTGGAGCTGCTCGTCGCGCGGCACGAAGGAGATCGCGCCCATGTCCAGCCGGTAGTTCAACACTTCGTGCGGGATGTCCCGAGAGAACATGCGGTGAACACGTACTTGCACGCCCGGATGCTTTTCGCGGAATTTGCCAAGCGCCGGGAGCAGCGCGTGAATCGAACTCTCGTTCACGCCGAGTGAGAGTTCGCCGCGCTTCAATCCCTCGAGTTCGGTGAGGCCTTTTTTGACCTCATCGCGCAGGTTGATCAACCGCTCGGCATAGTCTTTCAGGAGCGTTCCAGCATCCGTAAGCCGCACAGGGCGCGCGCCACGCACAAACAGGGGCTGCCCCAGCGAGTCCTCCAGCTTGCGGATGGCCAGGCTGATAGCCGGCTGGGTGCGATAAAGGCGCTCCCCGGCGCGCGAAAAGCTGCCCTCCTTCGCAACCATCAGAAATACTTGCAGTTCACCAAGATCCACGAATCCCCCCGCGGGGCTAGTATAAGGCAGGATTATCAAAAGTAGAATAAAGATAAATTGGACCGCAGGGCTCCTCCCATGCGTTACTAGAGCATGGGAGACTCTATGGACGTCGTACGCATTTTTGACACTACGCTCCGTGACGGCGAGCAGTCGCCGGGCTTCTCGATGAAAACCGAGGAGAAGATTCGCCTGGCGCGGCAGCTTGCCGCGCTGAATGTGGACGTCATCGAAGCGGGATTCCCGATTGCCTCGCGCGGCGACCTCGAAGCGGTGCAACAGGTTTCGCAACAGATCCGCACCGTGCCGATCGCGGCGCTCGCGCGCGCAAAAAAACAGGACGTCGATGCGGCCATTGAAGCGTTAAAACCCGCGGCCATGCCGCGTCTGCATGTTTTCCTTGCAACTTCGGATTTGCATCTTCAAGTGAAACTGAACATTACGCGCGAGCAGGCGCTCGAAGCTATCGGCTCGATGATCCGCTACGGGCGGCAGCACGTCGGTGAAGTGGAATTCTCCGCCGAGGATGCGGGTCGCACGGATATCGATTTTCTTTGCCAGGTTTGCCGCGTGGCCGTGGATGCGGGCGCGACGGTCCTGAATTTGCCGGACACTGTGGGATACGCGGTGCCGGAAGAATACGGCGCAATGTTCACCAAAGTGCGCGAGTTTCTCGGGGATCCGCAAGGAATTACTCTCAGCGCGCATTGCCATGACGATCTGGGAATGGCGGTGGCGAACTCGCTGGCGGCGATTCGCGCGGGTGTGCGGCAGATCGAGTGCACCATCAACGGAATCGGCGAGCGCGCAGGAAATGCAGCGCTCGAAGAAATTGTGGTTGCGCTTGCGGTGCGCAAGGAAAGTTTTAATGTGACGACGGGAATCCGGCTGGAAGAACTTTTTCGCACGAGCCGCATGCTGACGGAAATTACCGGAGCGCAGGTTGCGCCCAACAAAGCCGTGGTTGGAGCGAATGCCTTCGCGCACGAAGCGGGAATCCACCAGGACGGCATCATCAAGAACCCGCTGACGTACGAAATCATTTCGCCGCAGACGGTGGGTGTTCCGGCGCGGTCGCTGGTTCTGGGAAAACATTCCGGCCGCAACGCGCTGCGCCTGACGCTGCGCGACCTGGGCTACGAGGCCAGCGATGTGGAACTTTCGGAAGTGTACAGGCGCGTGACCGCGCTGGCGGATCAAGCCAAGCTGGTGCGCCCGCGTGACATCGTGGCGATCGCGCATGAAGTGATTCGCCGCCGGCCCGCGCCGATGGCCGCGGAATCGACGTCCGCCGCCTGATCGCTCTGCCGCTAAAGAAATTGCGGCGACGGAAATAGACAACGCTGAAGATTTTTTAGCGGGTACGAATCGCAAGGTTTTTGTTCACTCGGGGATTTTTATGAAGAAGACCATCGTCCTGCTGCCGGGAGACGGCATCGGCCCGGAAGTGACGCGAGCCGCGACAACCGTTTTGCGCGAGACGGCTCACGAATTTAATCACGAATTCGAATTCAGCGAGCTTCCGGTCGGCGGCATCGCCATTGATTCCACCGGCACGCCACTTCCCAACGAGACGCTGGATGCTTGCCGCAATGCGGACGCCGTTTTCCTGGGGGCTGTCGGCGGCCCCAAGTGGGATGCGCTGCCCGTCGGGAAGCGCCCGGAGAGCGGACTCCTCGGATTGCGCAAGGGCCTGGGACTTTACGTCAATGTGCGTCCAATCAAATTGCTGGATCCGCTGCGCGGAATTTCACCGCTGAAATCGGACCGCCTCGGTGACCTGGATTTTGAAATTGTGCGCGAGCTCGCGGGCGGAATGTATTTCGGCGAGCGCGGGAACACCACGGAAAAAGGCGTGGAGCGGGCCTGGGACACGGAATCTTATTCGACGCCGGAAATCGAGCGCATCGCGACCTTTGCTTTCACGCGCGCGGAAAATCGCTCGCGGCGGCTCTGCTCCGTGGACAAAGCCAACGTGCTTACGAGTTCGCAGCTCTGGCGCCGAACCGTCGTCGCCATGGGCGCGGTGTATCCCTCCGTGAAACTCGAGCACATGTACGTAGACAATGCCGCGATGCAGTTGACGCTACGGCCGTCGCAGTTTGACGTAATGCTCAGCACCAACATGTTTGGAGACATTTTGAGCGATGCGGCGGCGGCTCTCGTCGGTTCGATCGGGCTGATCCCGTCCGCAAGTTTTGGCTCCAGCGCGCCGCTCTTTGAGCCCATTCACGGCTCGGCGCCGTCCCTGGCCGGAACCGACTCCGCCAACCCCATCGGCTCGATCCTGAGCGCGACGATGATGCTGCGCGACGCTTTTGGCCTGTCGCTGGAAGCAGACTGGGTGGAACAATCGCTCCAACGCGTCCTCGCCGGCGGCTACCGCACGCCGGACATCACGGAGCCCGGCGCCCGCGCGGTGGGCGGCTCGGTCTTCACCGAAATCCTACGCGAAGAAATGCAGCGCACGCTCGAACACGCCGAGCGCTACGGCTGGGGCGTGTAAGGCGCTTTTCCTTTCAGCTATTTCACGACCTTCATCTAAGCGTGGTTCTGCCCTGGATAGCGCTTTGCATCTATACGTCTCGTGATCGCTAGAATCGTTAGAAGCGCCCGGAGGTGCTGTTGCCTTGCGAGAAGCCGCTGAGAATGCTACTTTTACACTTTCCCAAGAAGCCTGCGCGCGGCTAGAGTCGGAGACCAGGCGGTTGTTCGAACGCGGGCGCAGGCATAGAATCCATGCCATACCAGGTTGACCGAAGAGTGCGAAACATCATTATTCATCGCGAGATTCTTGAGCTTTGTTCGCGGCGCATTGGGCGCCGCTAGTCACACACCGGCCATGGCGCTCTCCAGCTCCAATTCGAAGCGCAATTTGGACTCTACGCAGAGCCGCGCGGTTACTTATTGGCGGGTAGAAGGCTCGTTGCTGGAACTTGGGGCGATGCGCCCCGTCGGTTTTTTCACCTGGAACTCGCAGAGTTTTTCGGAGCGCTGGGCGCGGCGCGCGGGCATGGCGGGGATGGCGCTGACGCGGCCGTTCGCTTACGCCGGGAACCGCACGTTTGCTACCAGATTCCTGCACACGCTGCTGCGCGGAGTCAGCCGCGACCGGCTCGATCTTCTTGGTGAAGAGTATTTTCACTACGTTCTGAAGCCGCAATTGCGCAGTGAGGCTGCCGGAAAACTGATCGAAGCGGTTCGCGGCGGGGAACGCATCGTTCTCGTCGGGCAGCTCCTTGAAAACATCCTGCGCCCGCTGGCGCATCATTTTGGAGTGGAGTTGTTCCTCTCCAACCGGCTGGAATTTCGCGATGGAAAAGCGACGGGCCGTTTGCTGGACCCGATCGTGCGTCCGCGCGGGCCTTTCGCGTGGATAGCGAGCGGTTCGACGGACGGGCGCGTTTCGCGCGAAAAGCTGTTGAGCCAGCTTGGCTGGACGGAGAAGCCCGCGCAGCTTGAAAGTCCCGTGCAGAAAACGGCCAGGCCGTCGGCTCCTGCCGGCAAACCAGTCGCGGTTTTCGGAGAAGCGCCGAAGGTCGACCGCCTTTCGGTGCGTGAGACTCTTGCGAAGCGGCACCTGATGCTGATCGGCGTGACAGGATTTATCGGCAAAGTGTGGCTGATTGATTTACTGGAATCCATTCCCGACATCGGCAAGATTACACTGCTGATCCGGCGCAACCGAACGACTTCCGCGCAGCGGCGCTTCGAAAAAATTGTAGAAGACTCGCCGGCATTCGACACGCTGCAGGAGCGCCACGGGCGGAAACTGGGCGCGTTTCTGAAGGGAAAAGTTGAAGTAGTGGAAGGCGACGTGAGCTTACCGGGCCTGGGCCTCGACGAGGCAATGCAAGCACGGCTGGCGAAATCACTCGACGTGATCGTGAACAGCGCCGGGCTGACGGACTTCAATCCCGATTTGCGCGACGCGGTTTCCTCCAACGTGGATTCCGCGCTGCACCTGCTGGATTTTCTACGAAAGTGCGACCATGCCGGACTGATGCACCTCTCCACGTGTTATGTGGTGGGTATGCGCGACGGCCGAGTCACCGAAGAATTACAAGAGAACTACAGCCCTACGAACGGCGCAGACTTTGACGCGGAACGCGAAGTGGAATCGCTGAGAGAGACCATCCGGCGCATCGAAGCGCGCGCCGAAAGCCCGGAACTTTCGAAGGCGCTTCGCCGCCAGGCGCTGGGACGCGGCGGTGACGAAAAATCCGCGCCAGCGGCGGAGCTCGACGGTGTTTTGAAGCGCAATCGCGCGCGCTGGTCGAAAAACAGACTCGTGCGAGTGGGCATGCGCAGGGCGCAGCATCTGGGCTGGCCCAACACTTACACTTTCACAAAAAGCCTCGGCGAATCGATGCTGGCGCGGCGAGGACGCGATCTTCCGATCGCCATTGTGCGTCCGTCAATTGTGGAAAGTTCGGAGCGCTCGCCCTTCACCGGCTGGAACGAGGGCATCAATACTTCCGGGCCGCTTTCCTATTTGCTGGGCACGAATTTCCGGCAACTACCATCGAACGAGCGGAAATGCCTCGACGTGATTCCCGTGGACATGGTGTGCCGCGGGATGACGCTGATCGCAGCGGCAATCGTGGCGCGGCGGCATGCCAGGATGTATCAGCTGGCGACTTCGGCGATTAATCCAGTGAACATGGGACGCAGCATCGAACTGACCGGGCTGGCTCATCGCAAGCATTACCGGACGACGCAAAGCATTGATAGCTGGCTGAAGGTGAAATTCGAAACGATTCCCGTGTCGAAGCAAAGATATGAACAGCTCTCGATACCACGGCAGAAGGCGGTCGTCTCCGGAATCAATCGCGCCGCGGTGACACTTGGAATGAAGAAGCCGCCGCTCGCCAGGGCTGAACGGGATCTCATCCGCGCGGAAAAGCTGATCGAACTCTACGAGCCGTTCATTCTTCACAACGAGCACGTATTCGAATGCGAGAACGCGCGGCTGCTCTCCGCGGCGTTGCCTGCGGAAGAGCGGGAGCTGTTCGACTTCGCACCGGAATTGATTGACTGGTGGGATTACTGGATCAACGTGCACATCCCCGCTTTGCGCCGCTGGTGCTATCCATTGATGGAGGGCCGTCCGCTCGAGGCGCGCGAGCCTCGGGCGCTCGATTGGTCCGCCGAACCCGCGCGCGAAGCGGCGCTTTCCAAGGCAGCAGCGCCGTCCGACCCTTTATGGCGATCTTCGTAACCGGTTCGACCGGCTATCTGGGGAGCTATCTTGCCGCGGGACTCTTCACCGGGTACCGCGACACACTGAACCTTCTGGTTCGCGCAAAAAGCGAGCAGGAAGCGCGCGAGCGGCTCTGGACTTCGCTGCAGCTTCATCTCGGATTTCCCGAATTCATTGAGTATGTGAATACGCGCGTACGGATTTTTCGCGGCGACCTGACGAGCGAGTGTTTTGGTTTGTCCGACGACGAATATCACGCGCTGGTGGACACGACGGATTCGTTGATTCATTGTGCCGCTTCGCTGAACCGCAAATCCGAAAAGCAATGCCTCAACGTGAATCTGCGAGGGACGCTGGAAGTCATACAACTGGCGAGGCGGGCGCAGAATCGCCACGGGCTGCGGCGGTACTCGCATGTCTCCACCGTCGCGGTCGCGGGGAAAAGGCAAAACGAAATTGTAACGGAGGATGCGGCGATTGACTGGTCGCGCTCCGATTACGATCCCTACGCACGCACGAAGAAGTTTTGCGAGCACATGGCGAATCAACTGCTGCCCGACGTGCCAAAGACGATTTTCCGTCCTGCGATCATTCTGGGCGACAGCAAGCGCGCAGATACTTCCCAATTCGATATGGTGCAAGCATTTCACGTGCTTGCGCAGATGCCTGTTCTTCCGCTGCGGCCCAAAGATAGAATCGACATTGTGCCGGCGGACTATGTGGGCAAAGCGGTCGTGGCGATTCATCAAAAAGAAGCGCCTGCTCATGGCATCTATCATTTGTCTTCAGGAACGGGGTCGCAAACGTACCTCGAATTGACCGATGCGATAGCGCGGGCTGGCCGAACACGGAGACCGGTGTTTTCTTCATGGCTAGGCGGGCCGTTTTCTCATACGGTGAATTGGGTGGCGAATCGCGGCGGCGCGGTGGGGCACGGGGCATCGCTGCTCAAAGTTTTCTGGCCGTATCTGGACTGGAACACGGTTTTCGATAATTCGCGTGTGGTTGCGGAACTCGGCGAATCGCCGGCCAAGTTTTCGACCTACGCTTATCCGCTCCTGAAGTTCAGCCGGGAAAACAAGTTTCAGTATCCGGCGAAGCCCTGGCCATCCGGTTCGAATGAGCAGAAAATTTCAGTGGCACGGAGCAGCGGCTCATGACGGATTTTTTGCTTGTCGCGTGGGTGAGCGCGCTGATCGAAATCCGGCGATTCGGCTGGATGCTGGGCCTCGGCGAGCGCTGGACGCCGGGCGAAAAACTGAAGCTGCTGTTCGCGGGCTACAACGGCACGCGCAACACGGGGAGCGATGTGCGCGTGCAGGAGATGCTGCGGCAAATCCGGCATGTCCTGGGCGCGGAGCACGTTGATTTCAGCGTGATGACGCAGAGCTTTGACCGCACAAAGGGATACTTCGAAGGAACCCGGCAGGTGTATCTGCCCGATGTTTATCCGCCGTTTCTGTTTCGCGAGGTGAGGCAGAATCACGGAGTCATTGCGTGCGAAGGCTCGATGTTCAAAAGCAAGTTTGCCAATGCGCTGACGACGATGATGATCGGCTCGCTGGGTTTGGCTTCGGCGGAGAACAAGCTTTCTGTAGCCTACGGCGGAGAAGCGGGCCACATGGACGGCCTGATTCAAGGGATGTGCGCGCGGTACGTGCATGATTCGCTGGTCATAACACGCAACGTGGAATCCCAAACACTCTTGAGTTCGCTGGGAATTCCGACGGAGCTGGGCACGGATACGGCCTGGACATTTGAACCGCATCCTCCGGAATACGCCCGCAAAGTGCTGCGCGCGGCGGGCTGGGATGAGAAGACGCCGATTCTTGTGCTCTGTCCGATTCATCCGTTCGTCTGGCCGGTGAAAGCTTCCATTGCCAAATATCTTGCGCGGGTGACGACCGGCGCTTACAAGGACAGCCAGTACCGCACCGTTTACTTTTTCGAATCCGGCGCGGAGATGGACCGAAAATATCGCCACTACATCAACGGCTTCACGAAGGCGACGCAGGCTTTCCTTCAACGGCATCGCGTTTTTCCGATTCTTGTGGCGATGGAGCGTCTGGACGCAGCGGCGTGCCGCGATATCGCCGCGCAAATTCCCGGTACGCCGATTCTTACTTCCGATGATTACGATATGTTCCAGCTTGTTTCGATCCTGCGAGCGTCTACTTACATGGTTTCATCGCGCTACCACGGCATCGTCACCAGCATGCCGAGCCTGGTGGCATCGGCCGGCGTCACCATGGACGAACGTATCCGCAACCTGATGCGCGAGCGCGGGCATCAACACCTATTCCTGACGGTGGATGATCCGGACCTGGAGCCGAAGCTTCTGCAAATCATGGAGACGCTGGTTGCCGAGGCCGAATCCGTCCGCGAAGGCATCGGCCGAACGGTGGTACGCAATCTGAAAGTCATGGCGCGCATGGGGACGTTTCTCGAAGACGCGATGCGCCGGACCTATCCTGAATTCCCGTTGCGTACCGGCGTGCTTACGTGGGAAGACTATCTTCCGCCGCTCAGTAAGAATCTGCTGCAACTTGCTGAGCGCTACGATTCTTCGCCAGCCACGCTTGCGGCGGCGCGCTGATTCTTCATGGCCAATTTTCTGGAAAAAGTTTTTGCCCAGCTCAAGCGCGCGGATGGCCGCGTTGTTCTGCGCGAAATACACGGCGAGCAATTCGTCAGCCTGACGGGCCGGGAACTGCTGGAACAGGTGCAGCGTGTGCGAGGTTATTTGCGCCGCGCGGGACTCCAGCCGGGAGACCGCTGCGCGCTGCTGGCTGCGAATTCCGCGCGGTGGGCGGCGTTCGATCTGGCGCTGATGGCCGAGGGGGCCATCGTCGTGCCGCTGTATTCTCGCCAGGCGCCGGCTGAGCTTGCCGCGATGATGAAGGATTGCCAGCCGCGGTTGCTATTCGTCAGTGATGCGGCGCTTGGGGAGGGCATTGCCCAGGCGTGGCCAGAGGCTCCGCGCTGGGTTCCCTTTGATGAGGTGATGGAGCAGCCTGCTTCGCCGCAGCCGCTTCTCGATGTTCCCAACGCGCGGCAGGATTCCGACATCGTCACCATCATTTACACTTCGGGAACGTCAGGCGAGCCAAAAGGTGTTTGCCTCAACGTCGGAAACGTTACGCACATGATTTCCTGTACGACGGAGCGGCTGGATCAATTGATGGGAGAGACGCACGAGCCGGACCGCGTCTTCCACTATCTTCCATTCAATTTTGCGGCTTCGTGGATTGTGCTGCTCACGTACCTCACGCGTGAAAGTATTCTCACGCTCTCCACCGATCTGAACAAGCTTGCCGACGAGATTCGACTGGCTTCGCCGCATTATTTTCTGAATGTGCCGACGCTGCTGGAACGGGTGAGGCGCGGAGTAGAAGAAGCGATTGCAAAGCGTCCCGCGGTCATCCGCTCGCTCTTCGCGAGGGCCCGCGACGCGTGGCAGCGCCTGCATGTGGGCCGGGGACGGGCTGCGGATGCGTTTTGGGTTGGACTCGGGCGAATGCTTATTTTTGGGAAGATCAAAGAACGATTCGGCCCTAATTTGCGGACATTGATTTGCGGCTCGGCGCCGCTTTCGCCTGAGACACAGCAATTTTTCCTGATGCTGGGCATTCCGGTGCTGCAGGGATACGGGCTTACGGAGACCACGGGGATTTGCACGCTGGACGATCCGCGCGTGCCGGTCGAGCCCGGGTACGTCGGTACGGCGATAAGCGGCATTGAGATGAAGACTGCGGAGAACGAAGAGATCGTTGTGCGCGGCCCGCATATTTTTCCAGGCTATTGGAAGCGGCCGGAAGAAACGGCGCGCGTTTTGCAGGACGGCTGGTTTCATACCGGCGATCAGGGTGAAGTAAACGTGCGAGGGAATTGGCGGATCAGCGGGCGTATTAAGAACCTGATTATTCTGAATTCGGGGCACAACATTGCGCCGGAGCCCATCGAGGAGAAAATCGCGCAACTTCTTCCGGCGGGGCAGCAAGTGGTGATGGTTGGAAATGGACGCGGGTATCTTTGCGCGCTGGCCACGGGGGCAGTTGCTCCTGCAGCTATTCAAGCCGTATTGGATAGAGTGAATCCGGAGCTGCCGCATTATCGCCAGATTCGCAGTTTCACGGTGATTGCAGAAGCGTTTACCGTTGAGAATGGGCTGCTGACCGCGAACGGCAAACTTCGCCGCAGCGCCATCAATGCGCGCTATGATTCGGAAATCAAGGCCATGTACGATGCCAAAGGAGCCCGCGAAACGGCGAGCGGGCAACACGCATGAAGAGCTTCAAGGGCAAAACGTTGCGTTGGGAATGGCGCGACAGCGTAGTCGAGCTGACGCTCGACCATGCGCCGGCCAATGAAATCGGGACGGCGATGCTGGCGGAGCTGGAGACATTCGTTGATGCTTTCGATGTTTTGGCGCCGGAAACGTCGGTTTGCATTATTGCGAGTGGGCGGAATGCCGTTTTTTCGGCGGGCGGGGATTTGCGCGAGCTCTATGCGACTGCTGTGGCGGTTGCTTCGAAGGATCGTCCCGCGGGGGTACGTGCATTCCTTGAACGCATCCACGCCGTGATGAATACGATTGATGCGGCGCCGTTTGTCACCATCGCCGCCGTGCATGGCGCGTGTCTTGGCGGCGGACTCGAGCTGGCACTTGCTTGCGACATGATCATCGCCGACAAAATGGCGCGATTTGCGTTTCCCGAGCTGCGCTTGGGATTTATCCCCGGCTTCGGGGGCATCCCGCGCTTGAAGCGCGATCTTGGGAATGCTTTTGTACGGGATTTGCTTTTTACCGGACGGACAGTCAACGCGACGCGCGCGCATGCCGTGGGCCTGGTGGCGCAACTTGCGGGTGAAGGCGAGGCGCTTCGAATCGCGCGATCGACCGCCGCGCAAATCACCAAGTACGACGCGGTGACGCGCGCCACCGCCAAGAAATTCATCAAGCCCATTCCTCACGATGAGCTGCGCCGCGAGATCGAGCTCTTTTGCGAGCTCTTCATTCGACCGACGGTGATGGAGGCACTCGAGAAATTCGTCCAGTCGAATGACGTGATGCCGTACTTGCCGTGAAGCAGATGAATTCAGCGCAAAGCACTTCTCTCGGCGCGGCGGACAAAGTGGAGATCTTTTCAAGCCGTGGGCGAATCGTGCTCCTGGGGTTTGTTTCACTGCTTTTTGTTTTGCTTGGGTTGTGGATGGGGTTCGGCGGCGAGGCCTCGGGAATTTTCAGGTGGAGGGTCGTGGCTGGTTCCTACCTGGGAGTCCCTTTTTTTAGTGCTTGCTTGTGTTATGCCGCGTATCGGTTGATGGCAAGAAGGCCTGCGCTGGTCCTGTGCCTGAAAGGGATCGTAGACCAGGGTTCTGCAGTCAGCGCGGGGCTCGTGCGCTGGGAAGAAATCGAGCGAATTTTTGCAGGATCGATTCAACGGCAAAGTTTTGTTTCCATCGCGGTCAAGTCTCCAGATGAGTTTCTGGCGAGAGTGGGAGGAGTCAAAGCAAGATTGATGCGCATGAATATCGGTCTGGTGGGGCCCCAGTCAACATACCGGTCGATGCGCTTCCGATGACCGTGGATGAGGTTCTCCAGACGATTCAAGAGTTCCGGAGCAAGCATCGAGTGTGAACATCGCGGAGCGAGGCACGCAGCCGCTCGTGTAGTGTCAGGTAATTTGCGGGGAGTCTTCGATTTGTTCTTGGTCGTCCCGCAGTGATAGATTTAGCTTTCCATGCGCACACTGGAACAAACGACGCAGGAAGTCCTCAGCCTTGCGGCCCAGCACTTTCAGCTGGCTGCGGGCACTCTTGCACCCGAGGACGATTTCTTCAAGAAGCTGGGCATTGACAGCCTGCAGACGCTGGAGATGCTTTCGCGCATCGAAAACCATTTCGGTATCGAGCTGCCAGACTACGAAGTGCAGGGCGTCAGCGACTTCAAGACGCTGGCGGAGCGGATTCAGTCCCGTCTGTAATGCTGGACCTTTCCAAATATCAATCCATCGGCGAAGCGCTGAAGGATTCGCTGGAAGAATTTGCGAATGAAGTGTGTCTGATCGAAGCGGACCGCGAGCGCGAGAAGGAGCGGCTAACGTTCCGCGACTTTAAAGAACGGGCGCACCCACTCGCCAAAGCTTTGCAGGAATCCGGATTTTCAGCGGGCGACCGAGCCAGCATCATCATGACGAATCAGTCCAAGTGGCTGATCACGGCTTATGCGATTTTCTTCTCCGGCGGGGTACTCGTTCCGCTGGATTACAAGCTTACTCCCGAAGAGCATTGGCAACTGCTCAAACACTCAGGCGCAAGCGTGCTCGTAACGGAGTACCCGATCTGGCGGCAGCTCAGCGCAGCGGAGGGGCGTGCGATTGCTGCAAACGTGCGAACAGTGCTCGTGACGGAAGCTCCAGCGAATGCCGACCTTGCGGGCGCGAGGCGATGGGAAGAGTTTTGCGGAGAAAGCGAGCCGGTCTTCGCGCCACGCGAACGCAAGGACACGGCTTGCATCGTGTACTCATCCGGAACCGGTGGCCGGCCGAAGGGCTGCATGATGACGCATGAAAATTATCTGGAGCAGTGCGTCGCGCTGACTTCGCTCTATCCGTTCTGGCCGGGCGTGCGTTACCTGAGCATCCTGCCGACCAACCACGCGATCGATTTCATGGTGGGTTTTTTCGGGCCGTTCACTTGCGGGGCTACAGTCGTGCATTTGCGCACATTGCGTCCCGAATACGTGCGCGAGGCGTTCCCGAAATACAAAATTACCTACGTGAGCCTTGTGCCGCTTGTGTTGAAGAACTTGCAGAAAGGTTTGCAGGCGAGGTTTGATGGGTTACCGGCGGGCAAGCGAAGGATTTTCGATGCACTCGTCGCCATCAACAAAGCTTTGACAAAAACACGGCCGCGGCCGTGGATCAGCAGCCGATTGCTCAAGCAAGTTCACGAAGCCTTTGGTGGTGAGCTTCGCACCATCATCGTGGGTGGCGCATTCACGGAACCGCAAACGCTGCAATTTTTCTACGATCTCGGAATTCCGGTCGCGAACGGCTATGGGCTCACAGAAGCAGGCACCGCCATTACCGTGAATGATCTAAAGCCCTTTCGTGCCGACACCGTTGGCAGACCGCTGCCGGGGATGGAAGTGCGCATTGTGAATCCCGCAGCCGATGGCGTCGGAGAAGTTTCTGTGCGCAGCAAAACCGTTATGGCGGGTTACTTGAATGATCCCGAACTCACCGCCGAAGTTATCGTCGGGGGGTGGCTGATGACCGGTGATCTCGGGCGATTCGACGAAGCGGGCCATTTACAACTGAGCGGCCGCAAGAAAAACATGATCGTTACCGAAGAAGGGAAGAATATTTATCCCGAGGACATTGAAGCCGCATTCGAAAGCCTCCCGGTCAAAGAATTCTGCGTGTTTGCCGCTAACTACATCTGGCCAAAGCGTTCCATGGTTGGGGAAAAACTTGTACTCGCGCTCCATCCCGAGCAAGGACAGCAATTCAACGATCAACTGCGCCAGGACATCAACACACGCAACAACCGCCTGTTAAACTACAAGCGCATCCACGGGGTAATCCTTCTGGACGAGGACTTTCCCCGTACGGCTTCTCTGAAGATCAAAAGAAATGTTCTGGCGGAGCGTCTGGCAAAACTGGACAGCGAAGCCGCGATTCTGCCTTTGTGAAATCAGCGGAAAATTTTTTCGTTGAACAGGGGTCAACATACTGAAATCGTTCGAGACGCAATCGAATCGCTTCTTTGCCGTCGTCAACCCGGCCGCCGGCGGCGGCCGCTCGGCGAAGCTTGCCGGACCAGCCCTCGCGCGGCTTCGTGAGAAGGGCTTGAAGATTGACGTTATCGCGTCCACTGGCCAGGGACATGCCGTTCAGCTTGCGCGGGAAGCCTACGATCAGGGTTACCGGCGTTTTCTTGCGGTGGGCGGCGATGGCACAGCCCACGAAATTCTCAACGGTGTTTTTGCCGGCCGCGGGCCGGTTCAACGCATCGCGCTCGGATTCCTTCCACTCGGCACAGGCAATTCTTTCCTGCGCGATTTTTCGAAGGACGGCGCGGAAGCCTCACTGAACGCCTTGATCGAGAATCGCAAGCGTGCGGTGGACCTGATTCGCCTGACGCACACTGCTGGCGAGATCTATTCGTTCAATCTGTTGAGCGTCGGGTTCACCGCCGACGTTGCGGCGCTGACCAATCGCATGTTCAAGCCGTTCGGACACCTTGGCTACCTTCTGGGAGTGTTTGTCCGCGTGATGCAATTGCGCCGGCGTTCCTTCGCGCTGCGCTGCGACGACGACCAGGAGTGGGATGAGCGGCGCTCTCTGTTTCTGACGTTCAACAACAGCAAGTACACCGGCGGCTCAATGCTCATCGCGCCGCATGCGGACTCGACCGACGGGCTCATCGAATTTGTCCGCTGGGGCCCTATAGGAAGGCTCGGCTTGTTGCGCAACTTGCCGCGACTCTACGATGGGACGCACATTACCCATCCGCTCGCTTCGCGCCGGGCCGTTCGGCACGTCGAGTTCAGCTCGACGACGCCGGTGGACGTCATGATTGACGGAGAAGTTGCCACGGTCGAATGCCGTTCCCTGGATATTCTTCCTGCCGCCGTGGAAATCTATATATGAAACGGGCATGGCTGGTATTCCGCAGCGCGGCCCTGTGGGTTCTCAGCGGCCTGCATTTTTTCATCGTCGTCCCCGTGCTCGTTTTTCTCGGGATTTTTCTGGATCCCCGCAAGCACGATTGGCTGCAGCGCGGACTCTGCCGCCGCATCGCATTCCTGTCGGGCGCGCAGGTCGAGGTTCGCCGTTCGCCGGGATTTGATCCCCACCGGACGTCCTTCTTTATGTCGAATCACGTGAATCTTTTCGATCCTTTTATGCTGTACTGCGCCGTTCCGCAGTTCGTCCGAGGATGGGAGCTGGAATCGCATTTCAAAATTCCGGCTTACGGCTGGTTGATGAAGCGCTTTGGAAATGTGCCCGTTCCCGATGTTCGCCGTCCGTCGGACCTGAAGCGCATGTGGCGCTTGACGCAGGACGCTGTCGACGGCGGCACCAGCCTGATCATTTTTCCCGAAGCCAAGCGCACGCGTGACGGCCATGTGGATCAATTCCAGGACGGCGGCTTCCGCGTCGCGCAACAACTCGGAATTCCCATCGTGCCGGTTAGCCTAGTGGGATCCTTCCAGCACCACCGCACTGGTCACTGGATGCTGTGGCCAGCGAAAGTAACCGTATATCTGCACGACACCATTGAGACCAAGGGGCTCCGGAAGGAAGATGTTCCTTCATTACGCGAGCGAGCACATGAGATCATCGCCGCGCCGGTCGAAGAAGCTTTACGACAATCGGCAGACTTTGAGGGAGGCAATGTTGAGGTCTTGCCGAAGGGTAACAATTTATGAAAAACACTAGCCGACTTCTTTCATATGCGATTTTTTGTTTGCTCGCGCAATCTGTCCTTTGCGCCCAACAGAACCCTTCGCATTGTAATGAAATGCAGTACGAGCACCACAACATGGTGGATTATGGCCCACTCCGAATTTCGATCGCTCGGGGTGTCACGAAAGACTTCCAAGGATTTGTTGTTCCTCATGCATGTGTAGGCATATTTTCCGAAACGAATCAGGCAGTTATTGCAACAGCACAGGCTGATACTGGGGGTCAATTTGAAATCCGGAATATTCCCGACGGGAAATACCGACTGGTTGTCGCCTCCGAAGGTTTGTGTACCGCAAATGTTTTGGTCATCTTGAAAAACCAGGCGCGTGGGAAAAAGAGGCTCGTGGTAACGATGAAGCCGAGCTCCGTGGACGTTTGTAGCTACGTCGAATGGAAGTAAATCGCGTATTGGAGAGTAAAACAAGTTCTACAGCGACAGCTTGATTCCAGGAAGAGTGCGTCCGGCGCGCGTTTCCTGCCAGGTATAGACGATGCGATGGATGACGGTAATTGTGGAAACCACCGCAATCACCCACAGCGCCGGACCCATGCGGTTGACTAACCCCCCGATGATCAGGAGCACCAGCCGTTCCGGCCGTTCCATGAAACCGACCTTGCACAAGGGGATCAGCGATTCGGCGCGCGCGCGCGCGTAGCTGACCATAACGGAGCCCGCCGTGGCGACTGCAGCGAGTACAACATACGCCGTTCTCCCACTCACGGAGTAATACACAAGCAAACCCATGTACAGGGCCATGTCTGCGTAGCGGTCCAGCGTGGAATCGTAGAACGCACCGAAAGCGGTGACGCGGTTCTGCCGCCGGGCTACCTGGCCATCCAACATGTCGAGGAATCCGGCAAATAGAATAATCAGCGCGCCGGTGAAGAAGCTGCCGACGGCAAAAAAAGCTGCAGCGATGAAATTCACCACCAGCCCGAAGAATGTCAGAATGTTGGGATTGATCCCCGTGGCGGCGACTGCGCCGACAATCCTGTCGAGCAACCACTTGCTCCCGGTTCCGATCGCCCCTGTGAACGTAGCCATAGCTTTAGTAGTGTCTCAAAACGCGGCCATTTTCGCGAAAAGTTGAAGCTTTACCAATTCTGCGGCATCCTACACTAGCCCTGCCGCGCCCCGCAAACAGCGCAAGAGGCAAATTGGCCGCCATGCAGCATTCGAATCGTTCGCATCTGTCATTTCTTCTTGACGGCAGGTCGCCATCAGCCTACAGTCGGCGAGCTTAAGGAAAAATTATCGACGATGATCAACGAACTTAGCCGCCGCAACTTTCTCTTGCGCGCGGGGACTGGCATCAGCGCCGCGTGGGTGTCGGCAAATTGGCCCGCGCTTCTTTCTGCCGCAAGACACGCGCATGAAACGGCGCAAGCCGCGAAGCCGCCACAACTCGAATTCTTCACGGCGGAGCAGGCTATCGAAGTCGAGGCTATCTCGGCACGCATCATTCCCACAGACAGCACGCCGGGGGGGCGCGAAGCCGGGGTAGTATATTTCATCGACCGCGGACTTGCGACCTTCGCCGTCGACGACCAGAAGACCTATCGGGAAGGTCTGCCGGAAATGCAGGCCCGAGTGAACGAACTCTTTCCAACGATTCAGAAATTCTCCGCCGCAACACCGGAACAGCAGGATGAAGTTCTGCATTCCTTCGATGAACATGCTACGACGGCGCGGCGGCCGTTCCGCGCTCGCCCCGGAGCGCAGAACTTCTTCGAAACATTACGGCAACATACCATCGCGGGATTCCTGATTGATCCCGAATACGGCGGGAATGACAGCGGAGCAGGATGGAAGGTGATTGGCCGCGAAAACGAACACATGTTTCAGCCACCGTTCGGCTATTACGACAAAGATTATCCAGGCTGGCAACCGATGCCGAAAGAGGCGGAAAAGAAATGACGGTCGATCAGCCTAAATACAAGACAACGGACGAGGTCGACTTTGTCATCATCGGTTCGGGCGCAGCAGGCGGAATCCTGGCCAAGGAACTTTCCACCAACGGCTTTCGCGTTGTGGTTCTGGAGCAAGGCCCGTATTTGACGGAAAAGGATTTCACGCACAACGAAGTTGAAATCCTGGGTCAGGACAAGCTCACCAACCATCCCAAGCTGCAGCCCACCACTTTCCGCAAGACTCCCGAGGAAAAAGCCAAGCCGCAACGGGCGTTGGTTTACGGGCGGTGCGTGGGCGGAACCAGCGTCCACTTCACGGCGAATTTCTGGCGTTTCCATGAAATCGATTTTATCGAGCGCAGCAAGATTGGCCCCATCGCGGGTACGGGCTTCACGGATTGGCCGATCACTTACGCCGACCTCGAGCCGTACTACACGAAAGTGGAGTGGGAAATCGGCGTCTCCGGCCTCGCGGGAGCCAGCCCTTTTGATCCACCACGTTCGAAACCTTATCCCATGCCGCCTTTGCCAGTGAAATCTTCCGGCGTAATTTTTGAACGAGGAGCGCGGAAGATGGGCTGGCATCCGTTTCCCGCGCCTATGGCGATTCTTTCGCAGGCGCGGCCTGGACGCAGCGCTTGCATCAATTGTGGTTTTTGCCTCGCGTTCGGCTGCGAAGTGGGCGCCAAATCCAGTTCGCTCGCTTCCGCCATTCGAATGGCGGAGAAAACCGGCCGCTGCGAGATTCGACCCAATTCCTATGTACATCGCATCGAGACAGACGCGAATGGCCGAGCGGTTGGCGCGGTCTACTTCGATGAAAATCGCAACACGTATCTGCAGAAGGCCAAGGCGGTCGTCGTTTGCGCAAACGGGGCGGAGACTCCTCGGCTGTTGTTGCTTTCTGCCAACAAACAATTCCCCAACGGGCTCGCGAATTCCAGCGGCATCGTTGGCAAGTACCTCATGCTCAATAGCGGCGGAGTTGTCACCGGCCAGTTCGAGCATCCGCTGAACGATTACAAAGGCTATGCCGTCAGCCGCGTGCTCCATGATTTCTACGAACTCGATCCCCAGAAAGTTGGCTTCTACGGCGGCGGGGGATTGGACGCGCGTTTCGACTTCACGCCCATCGGATTCGCTTTCGGTGGCCTGCCTCCCGACACGCCGCGCTGGGGCAAGGAGTTCAAAGCCGCAATGGCGTCGGATTTCAACCGCACCATGGAGATTTTCTGCCATGGCACATCGTTGCCTCTCGAAAACAACAGCTTCTCGCTCGACCCAGAGTTAAAGGACGCATGGGGTTTGCCGGCGCTACGCTTGACCTACAAGGATCATCCGGACGATCTCAAGCTCGGGAATTGGATGTTCCTCCGCGCCCATGAATTGTTCGAAGCCGCCAGTGCGCAAAAGAAGTGGGGTTTTCCGGCGCAGGAGCAGCAGTTCGCCGTACATCTGCTTGGTACTTGCCGCATGGGAAATGACCCGAAGACTTCCGTCATCAATTCCGACCACCGCACTCATGACGTTAAGAATCTTTTTCTGTGCGATGGCAGCAGCCTGGTCACGTCCGGGCGCGGCCAGCCCACCATGACCATTGAAGCCCTTGCCTTCCGCGCCGCAGACCGCATTACCGCGCTGGCGAGGCGCGGCGAGATCAGCGGCTGATCTCGATTTCGGTCCGCGATCAATCCACATCCATTTTGTCGCCCTTTGTAACCGCGCCAGGAGCGCGTTCGTCAAAGTGTTGCGAGGGGTGAATCGATGCGACGGGATCGTCTGAATTTCTGGTTGGCAGCAGCAGGAATACTGCTGAATTTCACCCTAGTTTTTGCGGGAGCCCGCGCGCAGTCTGCTTCGCCTCAAGCGCCCGCTTCCGGCTCAACAGCTCCGAAACTAGCTGAGGAACAGTTTAAAAACATTCAGGCGCTCAAGGGTATCCCCGCCGATCAAGTCGTCCCTTCGATGCAGTTTATTGCGGCGTCGCTCGGCGTCGAGTGCGAATACTGCCACGTGCGCGGGGCGTTCGAAAAAGACGACAAGAAAACCAAAATCGCGGCGCGCAAAATGATCGGCATGATGATGGCCATCAACAAAGAGAACTTTGAAGGCCGTCGCGAAGTGACATGCTATTCCTGCCACCGCGGAGCCAAGGATCCGGTGGGGACTCCCATTATTACGAACGAAGAGCCAGCGCCCGGCGCGGCCGAAGAAAAGGCGGCAGGGGAAGGGAAGCCGGCTCTGCCGACTGCCGAACAGTTGCTCGACAAATATCTCGCGGCCATTGGCGGCGCCGATGCGCTACAAAAAATCACCAGCCGCGTGCAAAGAGGAACGCTCACCTCGTTCGGCGGCCAAAAGATTCCTGCGGAGGTCTATTCGAAAGCTCCCGACAAGCGGTTATCGGTCATGCATCTCCAGGGAGGCGATAGCGTCACAGCATTTGATGGGAAACAGGGGTGGCTCAGTGTTCCCAGCCGCGTGCACATGATGTCCGCGGCGGAAAATGACGCCGCGCGCATTGACGCCGATTTGTATTTCGCCGTGCACGTGAAGGCGCTGTATCAAAAATTCGGCGTCGAACCCGGCGAAAAAATCGATGGCCACGATACTTATCTGGTTGTAGGACGCAGTGAAGGCCATCCGCCCCTGCGACTCTATTTCGACCAGCAAACAGGCTTGTTGCTCCAGCTCGTGCGTTACGCGGAAACGCCTCTAGGGCGCAATCCCACTCAGATTGACTACGCTGACTACCGCGACGTCAACGGAGTGAAAGTGCCCTTCCGCTGGACACTCGCCCGTCCGGGGAATCGTTTTACGATTCAGATCGAGCAGATTCAGCAAAACGTGCCGGTGGACGATTCCAAGTTCGCGCCGCCGCCGCCTTCGCCGGCCGCAACCAAGCCATCCACACCCTGAGGCCTTGCTGAACAATCCGCAGGTCCGCAAAGGATTCGCGGCTTTCTCGCACTGGCATGCCCCGGGTTTGGAGCTGAATTCGGTGACAAATTTTTGATTGCACAACTTCCTGATATCCAAGAGACTCGGAGCCGCATTTTCAGAGTGATGGAGGGTTCATGATCCGGTTGCGAGGCGTGCTTACGTTGATGGTGATGTGCATTTCGGTTTCTGCGCTCGCACAGTCTCCGCAACCTGCCGTCGCGCCCGCAGTTGCGCCGGCCGCCGCCACGAACCCTGCTTCGGCTCTCCCCTCCGTCGTTCCTCACCCGCTTGAAAAAGCGGACCTCGAAGCATTTTTTGACGGCATCATTCCGTTGCAATTGGAGCGCAGCGACGTGGCCGGCGCGACTGTGCTGGTGATGAAAGATGGAAAAGAGCTGCTAAGGAAGGGCTACGGCTTTGCCGATGTCACGAAGAAAAAGCCCGTTGATCCGGAGACCACCATGTTCCGCCTGGCTTCCATCTCCAAGCTGTTTACATGGATTTCGGTCATGCAGTTGGTGGAGCAAGGCAAGCTCGATCTCGATGCCGACGTGAACACCTATCTCGATTTTCAGATCGCTCCAGCTTTCGGCAAACCTGTCACGCTGCGAAATCTGATGACCCATACCGGCGGCTTCGAGGAAGAGGTCCGCGACATTCTTCTGACGGATCCCAAGAAGGCCATCCCTCTGCGCCAGTATTTGATCGAGAACCAGCCGCATCGGATCTTTCCGCCGGGCGAAGTGCCCGCTTACTCCAATTATGGCGTTGGGCTCGGCGGCTACATCGTGCAGCGCGCAAGCGGAATGCCTTTTGAGCAGTACGTCTCGGAACATATCTTTCAGCCGCTTGGAATGAAACATTCGAGTTTTAATCAGCCGCTGGCAGAAGGACTGTCCCCCTTCGCTTCCGATGGATATCGGAGCGATACGGAAAAGCCGGCAGTTGGATTTGAGATTTTCAGCCCGGCCCCGGCAGGCGGGGTCTCCTCAACCGCTTCGGACATGGGCCGGTTCGCGCAGGCCCTGCTGAATGGCGGCGAACTCGAAGGCCGCCGCATTCTTAAACCGGAGACTCTACAAGCCATGTGGACAAAGCAGTTCGTCGCCACTCCCGCCCTGCCCCCGATCGGCATGGGCTTTTATCAGACCTGGCGCAATGGGCTGCATTTCATCGGGCACGATGGAGACCTCATCGCTTTTCACAGCATGTTTCTGGTGGAGCCCAAGGAAAACCTGGCCTTGTTTATTTCTTACAATTCCGCGGGTTCGGCCAGCAAGACGCGCGCGGAGATCGTGACCTCATTTGCGGATCGCTATTACTCGTCTTCGCAAAAAACGGATTTTCAGAATATTCCACTCGAAGAGCTGAAATCCATCGAGGGCGCCTATGAGGCTACACGCCGCGCGCAAACTACCAAACTAAGTTTGGGAAACCTCATCGGGCAGAGTGACGCCAAGGTGGACAAGGACGGCGTCCTGAAGGTGGATGACTTCAAGGATCTGCGCGGACACGTCCGGAAATGGAAACCCATCGGCAAGGATTTGTGGCAGGACGAGAACGATCAAAGATTGATGTTTGCCATTCGCGACAGCTCGGGAAAGATCGCGCGTATTGCAGTGAGCTTCCCGGGTGTGCAGTTCGAACGCGTTCCGTGGTATGAAAACAGCAATTGGGTTCTGCCGGTCTTGATCTGCAGCCTCCTGATTCTGGGGATGGTGGTTGCGGCTTCGCTGCTCCGTCTGGGACGGCGAATCTTCTTGTCGAAGCGCCCACGCCTGAAAGAACAACCGGGCACGCTTCGGCTGACCGCGGGACCCCAGCTATCGGCTTTTGCTTGGATAATTCTGGTTGTCGGAACCGCCATCCTGATGGCTCGGCTGGACAGCGATACGTTGCTTCCGACGCGTGCGCTCGACAAATACTTTGTGCTGATGAATCTGGTGACCGGAGCAGCGATTTTTTTCAGCATCTTTGCCATTCTCGCCGGGTGGCGCATATGGCGCCGCTCCGAGCTCCGCACCATTTCCAAAGTCAAATTCTCTCTCGTCGCAGCTGCGTGCCTCTTTCTTACGTGGTTCTCCGTCCACTGGCACCTGATCGGCCCCGCCCACCGGTTCTAGGAAAGCAGGCGGGACAGCTCGGTACCGGACATGGCGCGAAGTAGAACGCCGCGGACTTGATTGGGCATCCCGCTCCCTGCAAAGGGAGTTTGAAGAAGTAATCATGGTCGAAGTTTGATCGAAGAGATGTTTGGGTCGGACTGAAGCCGACCGCAAGATTACGAGCGAGCCGTGGTCGTCGACGCAGGGAAAAAAAAGAAAGCGAAAGAGAACGAAAGAGAAAAACTCTTTTAGGTGAAAAGAAAGAAGTGCGTTCAAAAAGAGTTTGACAGGGCCGACATTGTTAGAGATATCCGGTTTCGGCTGCGTTTACCAGGAACTGTTCCCATCTTTGCGCTCCACCCTTCCTGCCTGCTAATTGAGATTGATCAATTCTAAAAACCAAGCGTGGCTATTGCACCGCGAGATTGACACTGCCAATTGCTGTTACAGAGCCTGAAGTGCCGGTCACTGTGATGACGTAGTTTCCTGGCGTGGTGCCCGATGATACTGGGATGCAGCTCGCTCCCCCCCCACCTCCGCCGCACGCTGCTAGGCAGCTCGCCAATCCGACCAGCACAAGCAACATCGAGAGCCTCGCGGGCCATCGGCCACGCCACGGCTTTGCAAAGAGCAAAACGCACGCCAGAGTAAGCTCCCACGGGAACAACCATCGAGCGGTGCCGCCTACACTCGCGACTTGTGAGCAGCCAACAGGCGCAACGGTCCTGACGGTCAGCGTAGCCATGCCCCCAGCGGTCGTCGTTACGTTCACGCTACCGGTTGTGCCGAAGCTGAATGTCGGCAGATTTGCCGCACCTGGGGGACTCGATGTGAGCACGGCCGTTAGCACGACGGTGCCGGTGAATCCTCCCAATGGAGTGACCGTGATTGTCGCTTGATTCCCCGAGGTTGCACCGGGAGCCACAGATAACGGCGTGCCCGATATCGAGATCGGAGGTGTGACTACAACAGAACCGGTCCCGGTTGCTGCGCCGTAAACGGAATCTCCCGAGTATTGAACCGTCAGCGTGTCCGTGCCGACGGCAAGCGACCCTGCCGGCGCGTTGATCGTCGTGCTTCCGCTACTCAAAGTCGTTGCGGCCGAGGAATAACTCCCGCTCGTCAGCGTGACTGAACCTGTCGGCGTTGGATTTCCGGTCGTGCCACTGACCGTAACGCTCACATTGAGAGGCTGAGTGGTGGCAATGCTTCCAGCGTTTGGTGAAACGGCGACGCTGGCGACCGGTGGTGCCGCGATTTCCAATGGCAAGTTCTGCGAGGAGGAGCCAAGAAAACCGACTGTCGGTTGATAAATGGCTTGAATGTAAGTGGTCCCTGCCGGCAGCGAAGTGGTCGTGTACGCGGCTACACCAATACCATTCAAAGGTACAGTCGCGAGCAAATTTGGCTGAAGCGACGTATAGAAGGCTACATTCCCCGTGGGAACGCCGGTACCCGCGGGATTGCCCGACCCAAGGATCACCGTAGCCGTCAGAGTTTCGGATTGACCCAACTTAGCGGGGTTTGCTGAGAACGCGATCGTTGTCGAAGTCGAGAATCCATTGACCACCACTTCCACAGGTGGTGAGACGCTCGGTTGATAAGTGCCATTGCCACCAAACGACGCCAGCAGCCAGTGCGGTCCCAAACCAAGGTTGCTGGTCGACAGCGCCGCGATGCCGGAGCTGTTGAGCGACGACTGCTGAATCACAGACCAATCGTCCATGAAACTGATGGTGCCTTGCGAAATCGGTGAGGAAGATCCGTTTGTGACCGTCGTTGACAGACTGACGGACCGACCATAGAAAACGGTTGCAGGTTGCGCGGTCAAAATGGTCTGCGATGGCGGGCGCGATTCGGGCGTGCCTGGTGCCTCGTATACGCCCATATCCAAAATGGCCACGCTCTTGCCGGTGGCATTCTGGATGCGCGGATTGCCGTCGAAATCCTTGGCGAGCAACCCTGGCACTGCATTGAAACCGGCGTCAATTGCCGGAGACCCTGCCTGCAGATGAAAGTCCCCGCTTGCCGGATTCCTGAATTTCGGATCCACGGAAATGTTTCCTGTACCGGCCGGAGACGTGCACCAACCGCCATACGCCGGTCCCCCGCTATTGATTACGTCGCTGTTCACGACAACGGGGGGTGCGCCGCTCAAATACTGATAGATTGGCCAGCATGCGATTGCGGAGTAAGGATCATTCGCGATGACAAGATTGTTGAAAAAACCAAGTTGACTCACATAGCCAGGAAGCGCCACCTGCGACCCGTCCACCCAAGCACCCACTATGTCAGGATTCAAAGAAATCGTGTTGCCGTAGATCGTGTTATTCGTGACGAATGAAGTCAAAGGTCCGGTGGCTCCGTTGACTTGCGATCCCAAGCTAAGGTAAATCCCGCCGCCGGCCACGCCAGAAACATTGTTATAGATCAAATTCTGATACAGCGAAACCGAGCCGATGTACTCGTAAACTCCGCCCCCGTAGCCCATGCTCCGGTTATTCGCAATGATGTTGTTCGAGATGATCGTGGAGGGGGGCGCAGCAAAGAGACCGATGCCGCCGCCCTGGCAGTGCCCCACGTTTTGCTCAATCGTATTATGGTCAATCACCGGCGGGTCGACGATCGTATTCGACGCTCCGTGGATGTAAATGCCGTCCCCATCGTCGTAATCGCAGCCGAAGTCCTGGGTGGGGTCTCCAGCTGTGCTGCTGAAGGTTATGGTGTTTCCTGAAATATAGCCGCTTCCACTGTAGACTTCGATGCCGAAACCACGATTGTTCGTGATGATGTTGTTTGTGATAGTTGGGTTTGCACCGGCCACCAAGATACCGTCCGCCCTGACGGTCACTTGTGTGGGAAGTGGCGGAGCATCGTCCGTGATGGTGAAACCATTGATTACGGATGCCCTGGTTTCGTTGTTTGCGAAATTGACCACGATGCCTTTCTGTCCGCCATCAATCGTGGTCGTTGTTGCCCCGCCCGAACTGGTGACCGTGATGGCTTTGCCCTTGAAATCGATGTTCTCCACGTAGGTTCCCGGAGCCACAAGCACAGTATCCCCGTCAGAAGCGGCGTTGATTCCTGCCTGAATGCTAGCGGCGTCGCCGGGAACATTGATCGTCCGCTGTGCCCAGGTAGGCGCTGCCAGAAGACCGATGTAGACACAAGTCAACACAGTTCTACTCGGGTAGGCCATTGAGGCACACTCCAGTTAGCCGGAATTTCCTTTTTGAATTCCAGAAGGCACGCACAAGGGTGCGTGTCCGACTCACTCGTTGAACGATACTCTATTACATCAGCTGGGTATGTATACACTGTCATACCCCTCGTGTCCAGGTGAACAGTCGCGGAGGATAAGGACCGGGGCTGGACAAGGCCTGATAAGTCGCCTGACCGAACATTGAGGGTCGGGCCGATTTTCACTTGTACGATAACCGCGTTTACCAGGACTTGAGCATTGCTTCCGGGTGGCTCGTCACTCGGGCACGATTCCCGGCGAAACCTCTCTCAGTAGACAGATTGGTGATAGCGGTGTGAATGGCGCAGGAAGCCTGAGAGACTCACGGCGAAATACCTTCGTGAAACTCCCCCATTGCTGATATCTTCCATGCTAATCGATCTCGGGCGAGCCTGCACCCATCCACCGGCAAAAGGAGAAGACAATGGCAACCGACGCCATCTTTGGGCCTGCATCCGGCCAAAAGCCCGCGTATGGATCTGTCAATCGAACTGTCGAACGCGTCTTCTACAGCGGCATGGCGATCCTGCTCTGCGTCTGCGTCTACATCGGCTTCTCGCCAACTTACTTCCAGGCCGGCATGATGCGCGCACCGCTTCCCAGCCCCATCCTTCACGTCCACGGCGCGGTCTTCACTCTCTGGATGCTGCTGTTCGTCGTGCAGGCCGCCCTCATCTCCGCTCGCCGCGTCGAATGGCATCGTTCCTTCGGTACCGTCGCCTTCTGCCTTCCCCCGATTATGATCGTGCTCGGCGTGATCGCGGCCATTGACGCGCTTCATCGTGGAGTGGAGATCGGCCCGCTCGACCCCGCCGTTTCCGCTGCCATCCCACTGATCGGCATCGTCGGCTTCACTATCGTCATCTACGCTTCCTGGCGCGCCCGGCGCAGGCCCGACGCGCATAAGCGTCTCATTCTGGTCGCCACAATGGATCTTGTTGCCGCAGCCCTCGGACGCTTTCCCTGGGCCCGCATCGGACTTCCGCCCGCCGCTGGAGCCGTCACCGGCCTCGGCATCCTGCTTCTCATTCTCATCGTCTACGAACTCGTCTCTATCCGCCGCATTCACCGCTCCACCATGTGGGCCGCGCCGTTTGTCTTCGCATCCGTCGCCCTCGCAGTCCCTATAGGAATGACCCCCGCTTGGCACGCCTTCGCCGCGTTGCTCGACCGGACCATCGGATCTCACATCTAGGAAGCAACACGAACTCCGCCCTGAGCGCGCGCTTGCTTTGTCCAAATCCTGGTTAGTCGCCTGATCGGATAAGTCCCGTACCAGGACTTCATTTGACCGGTTGAGCTGACAGCGTTAATCGTCCAAGTAAGTGGTAATGCGTGGCTCTGATACAGGGATGTTCTAAGTGGCAACCGGCTTACTTACACCGTTTTGCCAGAGACAGTTTCCCACTTACGGAAATTACTGATCACAGTAAGGTTTGACCTGGCCACGAAGGTGAGCACGGATGCGTCGTCTATCAATCCGAGTACCGGAATGGAATCAGGAATAAGATCAAACGGACTTACAAAGTAGATGACTGCGGCGACGATCATGAGAATCGAGTTGGCTGGCGCGGAAAACCTGCCCGCGAGCTGGGCACGAAGGAGGCGAAGAAATATCTGCAAGCTTTCCCAAGGGGCAAGAAGAAATTCATAGCATTGCGCTGATTTGCGAGTTGCTTTCTCAAGAAGCCCGAGTAGTTTGCCTTTGCGCCGAACATACGACTCGGCCTTTATCTTTGCCTGTTCAAAAGTAAGAACTGCTTTCTCTTTCATGGATGGACCTTCCAGGATCGTCGCGCCCATTACAGCAGCCCCAACGAGCCCGGACACCTCAGGTGTCCCGATTCGAGGCCAAAGTATGCCACAGAATATCTCAGCCTGTTAAGGATCAGCCACTTGTCCGGCAAGCGCGGTGGTCTCAATGGGTCGACGCAACACTCAGCTCGAACCCACCTTGTATTGAAAACAAAAGCTAAAATCGCTGGCTCGGTTAGATCAGCCGGAACACTACCCTGGCTAGGTTTTGACCGAGCGACATGGGCAATCGCCCCAAAAATGGCGACGCTATCCCACTGGATGCAAATTGCAGACTTATCAGGAAAATCTTTTTGACACTCGGCCAGCGGATGGTTCAGCTTGAAATTAGTAAGACTCATTCCCGCCCAATCGCCATTTAGCTCATATGGGTGAGTTCGATTCTGAGCGAAAGCGCTGCTTGTGATACTCAGAAAGAGAACTACCAAGAGCAATTTCTTCATGAACGGCAGCCCTCCAGTAAACGTCGACAAAAATCCATCGTCGGGACTGAGCTTTACGAAGCCAAATTTATCATGGTTTGGCGCCAACTCCCGATAAGTCGTGCTTACCGGACAACTAGATTTTGGAGTCTTCGGGTCTTAGTTCAGCTGAGCTACGGGCGCGTGAAGCCATTATACCAATCAAACCGATGCACTTCTCTCTCAGGCCCAAATCTCGGCTCTGGAAACTCAGCAACGATCAGCTTTGCAGGATTTCCCCGACGGCGCGCCAGGCCTGGTCGATAGCCACATCGGTATACGCACTTGCGCCCGAATCCGAATTCGCAATGGCGATTTTCCCGAATGGTTTGCGGCCAATGACCCAGGGCTCTTCGCCTACTTTCCAATCGGGATCGAAAAGCGGATTGGGAGTGAACGCATAGCCGTGCGCCCAGCGATTCACCGTAATGCCCTCGATGTCCCTGGCGGAATCGAATCCCGCGCCACCGAGCATGAGTGCCAATTGGCCGCGAATGTTCCTTTCGAATGTTGGGAAGGGCGTCTGCATCAATTCAGCGCGTCCCGCGCGATTCTGTTCGCGCTGCGGCAGCCCAGGCTTGCACGGTGTGCGCAGCATGAACAGCACAATGGGCTCATCGGGGTTGCTCGAGAAACTGTACTGCCCCAGGCTCACGGGAAAATCCAGCGCGGTGTACGTGTGGTATGCACCGGGAGCCGCGATGTGGTGCACATTCAGGTTCGCGAACGCCGTCCAGTTTCGCAACGCTACGTGGGTATAGACGAGCGGCGCTTTTACGAGATAGGAGAGCGCTTCTTTTTGCTTCTCGGGCAGTTCGGGGCAAATGTAGGGAATCATTCCGTTATAGCAGGCCAGAACACAATTTTTTGCCGCCACGGTTTGTAGCTTGCCTCCGCGCACGTAGGCAACTTGCACATCCTTCGTTGTGCTTCCGCCACCGGCGTGCTGCACGTGTACGGCCGTGCTGTTCAATCGGATTCGAACCGCGGCACCGGTCTGATCCAGTTTCGAATAGCCGGCCAAGGCAGTGACCACATCCTCCATCGTCGATCCCGGAACCGCTTCCGGAATCAACGAGCGGACCAACAGCCTTGCGATCGAGGAATTTCCATCGGGAAAATGAAAAATGTACGGCTCTTCTTTCTCGCGTTGAGGCAATCCCAGGCTCTGAAAACCGGCGTACGTGAACGAGCCATAGTCGTCCCCCGCTTCGTAGCAAGCCATCGCCGAGACGGACTCAATACCGATGCAGAAGAGGTCGTGCGTGAACGTCTGGAAAAACGGAAGCGCCGCGGGAATCAGCTTGCAATGCGCGGTGAGGTATTCGCCGTAGCTGATCTTCGAGAGTTTGGCGATTTTTTGCTCCGGCGACAATCCCGGAAGATAATCTTTTTTCTCCGTGTAAACCCGCGCGATATCTTTCCTTACGGCGTCCGAGAGAGGGGCTTGGGCCAGGAACTCCGGCCATGGCGTGGAGTTCATCCCCGTGACGAGGCGGTCTTCGCCAAACGTCTCCTTGTCGAAAAACGCGGCCGTCCCCATTTTCGAATACAATTTCTGGTCGTAAGCTTTGTAAAAGCGCTCCGTCTTAATTCCCAGTTCCGCAAGCAGTTGCTTTGCAACCTGGCTATACTTGCCGGGACTCTCGATCGATTGCGTTCCGCCATAACTCAGCAAAGTGCGGCCGCCGGCGCGAAACTCATTGCGCTTGGCGTGCCCGCCGAAATCATCGTGATTGTCGAGGATCAGAATGCGCGCGTTGTTCCCGGCGCTCTTCCTGTAAAAATACGCAGCGGCGAGGCCGCTGATGCCTCCGCCAACTACCACGAGATCGTATTTCTCTCCAGTATTAACGGCTTCTCCGAAGGAATCCGCGGCTTCTCCGTCGCGCATCCGATGGGCAAACGTGAATGTCCCGTCGTGATTTCCGCGCATCCCCATCTTCGCGGGCGGGTAGTAGTCCGGCGCTTTTTCCGGCGCGAATTCATCGAGCGCTCCGGCAGCGAGCAGTGCCTCCGGGGCGATGCCGGCACCAACGAGAGTGCCTCCCACGCCAACCGCAACGCCATTCAGAAAATCGCGGCGCGTGATTTCGCGCCCCATTCCCATTTCACGATCTTGTTTTTCATCCGTCATGCAGGGCATCCGCTCCTCGCAAAGACTGTAATTATACAATGCCCCCGCTGCCTGACTGGCATTCCCAGCATCGTTTGGATTTGAGTTTCGGGATAACTATCTTGGAAGCGGCAGTTTCGTCGAAAGCGCACAAGAGCGCAGCGGTGGCTTCTTTCAACCGTTCAGCGCGTTCTCACTTATAGCTCGCTACGATTTCGCCATTCTGGATGCGCAAATCGGAAATTTCTGCGGGCAGCTTCAGTTTCTCCCGGTTTTCCGGCGAATCCATCATCCGTTGCACGGCGGATTCCAGGGCGGATTGCGGGATCGGAAACGATCCAATCTGCCCGCTGAGCGGTTCGAATCGTAAGTAACCGTTCTGCGTCCCCAGCTTCCCTTCCAACTGGAGCGTCATGTCCTTGCCATGGACATTGAACACCACGTACGCCTTTACTCGGTCGTCGATCAATTGAACTTTGAAGTCGCTCACATTCGAACGCATCTGTTCGACTTCCTGCGGCGAGGGGCTCGCGCCGTTCGGCGAGTTCTGGGGCGTCTCCGGCGGCCGCGCGTTCGGGGTTCCGTTGCCTGCGGAGCTCAGGTGTGTGGAAAGATAGGAATTCAATTCCGTTTCGTCTAGGCGCAATGTTGCAGCCTGACCGTTGGCCACGGCACTCTCTACTGCTTCAAATTTTTCTTCTGCGCGCGCCGCGGCCTGGGGACTAGTTTCGACCGGTGGCGGAGCCGATTTGTGGAACAGCAGAATGAGAGTGATCAAGGCAAATGCGTAGGTCGTCCAGCGTACGATCCGAAAGATCTGTTTCCACAGGCTCGGTTTTGCCGTGGCCGCTGGCGCAAATTCGCTTTGATCCGCAGGGGGAATCGCGACGGTCATGAATCCCTCCTTAAGAAATCCTCTAATGCAACCGTAGCCCTCCGCGCGGTAAGCGGCAAGAGAACCGCGAGGATGAGAGGCCAATCCAGCACCTGCCCACCCGGCCGCCGCCTCGCAGTACGTAAGTGAGTAGCCATACCTGAAATAGCCGGCCTGAGCGGGATCGGCGATTCGGCACTACCCTCACGCCAATAAAAACAACGATCGCAAAGCCCGCAGCGCAAAAAAATCTTGAAACAAAACACTGAACCATTCGTTTATACTCTATGGCGTGACGCGACATAGTGCGATCTGCGCATGTTTGGTCTGCCCGGCAGGTTGAACTTCCGAGGGGGGAGCTTTATGAAAAGAATTCTCGTGGTTGTTTTCATGGGACTGGCAATCGCCGCGATCTCGATTCGTGTGGGCCGCAGCCAGACGTCGCAGCCCGCAACGCCCGGGCCACAGTTCGCGGCGGATGGAAAACTGGTGCGTCCCGAAGGCTACCGGCGCTGGGTGTACGTCTCTTCCGGCTTGGGGATGAGCTATTCCCAGAAGGCCAGTGACAGCATGCAGATGTTTACGAATGTTTTTGTCAATCCGGTTTCCTACGACTACTACCTGCAGCACGGAACATGGCCGGACAAAACCATATTTGTTCTGGAACTCTATGGCTCGACTTCCCAAGGCTCGATCAACAAGCACGGCAACTATCAGAAGGACTTCATGGGACTGGACGTCGAAGTCAAAGATGAAAAACGCTTCGCTGACAAATGGGCTTACTTCGGATTCAATTCCGGAGAAAAGATCGCCAGCGCGAGCACTCCGGGCCAGAACGGTTGCTGGCAGTGCCACGAACAGAACGCGGCGGTGGAACACTCTTTTGTACAGTTTTATCCCGAGCTCCTGAAAGTGGCGAAAGAAAAAGGGACTATCAAGCCGACAGTACACCTGGAGTAAAAACTAAAGGTTGAAGGATTTCTTGCAGCCCTCCCCGATGTATGATGCGGCGCGGGGAATATGGGATGATGGCTACGTTACGCGGCCAGACGGCGGTGATTACCGGTGCGGGAAGCGCCGAAGGAATTGGATTTGCAGTGGCACGGCGGCTTCACGCGGAGGGTGTGCGCATCGTAATTACCTCCACCACGGACCGCATTCACGCCCGCGCGCGGGAACTCGATGCTGACGGTGAAGCGGTCCTTTCCTTTATTGCTGATCTTACCGTGGAAACCGAGGTGCAGCGTTTCGTCGATTCGGTTCTATCGCGCGCGGGGCGCATCGATATTCTGGTGAATAACGCAGGAATGGCCCAGACCGGACGGCCGACGGAAAGTAAGCCCTTGCGGGAAACTTCTTTTGCGGAGTGGCAGAACCAGATTGCCATTACATTGCACACGGCGTTTCGAATGACCCGCGCTGTTTTACCGGGAATGACGCAGCAGAAATATGGGCGAATCGTGAATGTCACTTCGGTGACCGGCCCGGTGGTCAGCAACTCGGGCTCAGCGGCCTACGGCGCCGCCAAGGCCGCCATGGACGGTATGATGCGGGCCGTGGCGCTGGAAACCGCCCTCGACGGAATCACCATTAACGGTGTGGCCCCCGGGTGGATCGCCACGGCCTCCACGACAGAGTCCGAAAAAGTTGCCGGGCTGCACACCCCGCTGGGACGCGCCGGCACTCCTGAGGAAGTCGCTGCCGCGGTCTGCTTCCTCGCCTCGCCCGAAGCATCCTATATCACGGGACAAGTGCTGGTCGTCGACGGCGGCAACATCCTCCAGGAAAACAAAAGGGCGTGAAGCATCATCGACACGAATGCACGGTTTCTGACACGTAATTTTGCCTGCCGGGTACGCGTATTCCTTTTATCTCGTTCCGAGGTTCCATCTCATGATGACCGTTGAAGATTGCCGCCGTTTTTACGCGCAGGAAATTCGATTCGCTGCCAACATCAATTCGCCCGCGTTGGTGGAAGCCTACGCGTCTGTCCCGCGCGAAAAGTACCTCGGTCCTCCGCCGTGGCAACTTGGCTCCCCCGAACAGCGGGCCTTGTCCCTGACAGGCAAAGTGGGCACCTCCTACTACTCGACCGAGGACCCGCGCGACCTCTATCACAACCTGGTGGCAGCGCTCGATGTCTCTCGCGACATCAACAACGGTCAGCCTAGCGCCCTGGGCCGCTGGATCAACGCCCTGGATTTGAAGCCGGGCGACCGCGTTTACCACTTGGGATGCGGCGTGGGCTATTACACCGCGATTATGGCCGAGGTCGTCGGGCCAACGGGCGGCGTGGTGGGAATTGAACTGCACCCTGGACTTGCGGCCCGCGCCAAAGAAAATCTTTCCGGCTATTCCAATGTGACGGTGCATGCCGGGGATGGCGCAACCTTTGATCCGGGCGAGTGCGACGCAATGTTGATCAACGCGGGAACAACGCATCCCCATCCCCAGTGGCTGCGGAGACTCAGAGACCGAGGCCGCCTCGTGGTCCCGCTCACCGTGGCCGTCACGCCGACTTTGGGGCAAGGCGTAATGGCCAAAATCGTTCACGAGCGCGGCGGCTTCTCCGCGGAAGTCGTCACGGTGCTGGCGATTTTTTCCTGCATCAGTGCGCGGGATCCGCTTCTCGAGCCCCTGATGGCCAAAGCCCTGACGTCGGGAGCGCTTCTGAGGATCAGGTCGATTCGCCGCGACGTTCACGATCAGGGGGAAACCTGCATCCTCCACGGAAGTGAGGTGTGCGTCAGCAGCGCGGACCTGGCCGCGTCCTCGCAGGCTTCCTCCGTTTAGTCCGCCCTGGACAAAATATACATTTTGTTGTATATTTGCCTTGTGCGCAGCGAGGACGAAAAACCCAAACTCGCTTCCGTCGCTTGGGAAGGCGATTCCCGGGAAGTCCTTAAGTCCTTCCCGCAAACGGTCACGGAGAATTTCGGATTTGAGCTGTGGCAACTCCAGCAAGGCGAGCGGCCAAGGAACTATAGACCACTGGCTTCGATTGGTCCGGGCGTCTTCGAGCTGCGCGACCAGGATGAGAGCACTTGGTACCGCGTCGTTTATCTATCGAGGATCGAAGACGTGATTTACGTTCTTCACTGCTTCGAAAAGAAAAGCCGCGAGATGCCGAAAAAAGATTTTCAGAAGGCCAGGCAGCGGTTCAAAGCGGTGAAATCGCGTATGGCCGAGGAGAAGAACCGTGAAAAACGTATCGAATAAGCCCACCCATGTAACGCACGGAAACGTGCTTGACGACCTTGGCTTTTCTCCCGAGCAGGCAACGGCTCTCAAGTTCAAGGCCGAACTGTATCAGGCCATCCTGAAATACTCGCAGAACTATTCACAGAAGGACCTCCAGGTGATCCTCGGAGAACCTCAGCCCCGCGTGAGCGAACTGCTCAACGGGAAAATCGCCAACAAGAGCGTTGACAAGCTGCTTCACTACGCCGGACGGCTGGGCATCGAAGCCAAAACCAAATTCGTGCAGACCCGCAAAGAAATCGTTGAAAAAGAGCTCGCCATGGCCGACACTTCGGCGTAGCCCCCGCCAAAAGTGAAAATGGGTCGGTTTATACTTTCCCTGTTTGCGATTAATTTTTTCTATTTTCCGTAGAACGTTTTCTGTGGCATCTTCCGGTCTGTCCTAAGGAGGACTGCGTCCCATGCAACGGATGAAACATATAGGCCGTTTTGCGGCGTTGCCGGAGCGACTTAGTCGCGGCAGCGAATGGGCGTCGTCTGCTCTCTTCGGCTAGCCCACTTCTCTTCCGGCGACATTTTAAGTTATTTCAGCGTTGAGCGGCCAAGTGTGCCGCATTGTCGCGCGAATCTTGCGATTCGCGCGAGTCATCGTTCCTGGTGTGCGTACGCAATGCGTTCGAACAACAGGAGCACGTCCCGAAGCGCTGAAGCGCTTCTTAGAAAAGAGAAAGTCATGGTCACCATCAAAGTCAAGGACGGCACCCCGCAGGGAGCCGAAACCTTGTGTGGGACCTGTCGTTGGGCCCACATCGTGAAAGGGTTTCGCGCGTCGGAAAAAGAGATTTTCTGCAGGTATCTCGCGGACGATCGGCTGGTGCGATTTCCCGTGAGCCAGTGCAATTCTTATGATGACCGGCGAATTCCTAGCAAGCGCGATATGGAGCAGATCGCCTGGATTCTCTTGACCTAAAAGGCAGGCCGCACCATCGGCTTCGTCACGGCCAAGCAGTTCTGGGAGATCGAAGGGGATGATGCGGAAATCATCCCCGCAGCTTCTGTTAAACCGAAGACGCAAGAGTAAGCAGAGGCCGCACCCTCCAAACGGAGGTGCGGCTTTCTGCTGTGCCGAATTTCCAGATTTCTACGGGAGGCTGTCATGCGAAACGAACATTTCAACGAAGAACACTGCTTTCGAGCGCAGCAGTAAACGCCGGAAGGGTTATCCGTCCGAAACCAAAGTGAAGCGCGGAACGCAAGTGGTTCACGGCGAGAAAGAACTCGTCGAAAAACTCGGCCGCAACGACCTGTGCCCGTGTGGCTCCGGCCGCTGCTTTCAAGCGTTGTTGCCTGCGCACCGGCAAATACGACGGCACCAACCGCGCCTACTTTTTTCCGCGAGTAGAGAATAAGCGCGCGAGAAGGCGAGAGAATAAGAGCGCATGGATTTCCAATATTTCATCAAAACCGGCCTCTACGGCCCAGAAAGGAGGAAGCATGACCGTTATTCGGTGGAAGTTTTTTACTGCAAACGCGGGCGCTGGGCTTTGCGCAACGTGCACGTGGGGTACTGTCCGCAAGGGTTTCCGTGCAAAAGAGGAAGAAATCTTCTGCCGAATGATTACCCCGAACGGACTCGTGCCTTTTGCCGTGCGTGAGTGTACCGACTACGCCGACCGCCGTATCGCGGTGGCCGAACCGGAGCCGGATGCAAGCCGCTACGGCTTCGTAACCAAGCTTTCACTGGGAGAGGTCAAACACCCCCCGGTGAAGGAAGCAGAAAAGTGAAGCAATAGCCCTGCTCTTCGGCAATGAAGGGCAGGGCTATTTTTCGCCTTTCGTTTTTTTATTCGTCTTTAGTGCGGGTTGGCAGCTCATCGCCGGCACGCGGCCGCTTGCCGCCGCGGCGTCTCATCAGCTTGTCAAAAGCCTTGAAGTCCGCGCGGGCTTCGCGGCTGGCGAAGTACTCCGCCGTTTGCAACGCGGAGATCTTTTCCGCCACTGCGGTGGCGACAAACTGATTGATGCTCGTCCCATCCTCTTTGCTTTGCTGCTCCACGGCCTTCTTTAACGAACGAGGCAAGCGCAGCAGATAAGTCTTCGTCTCACTCATTGTCGTATCCTTTCGAGCGCCTCACGGGGAATCATTAGTTCAACCCCAAAGCGCGACGGCACGGTTCCAAAATCCCGCACGTTAAATGTGACCAGGAGATCGGCCCGTCCGTTGATTGCCGCTTCCAAAACCATCTCATCGCCAGGGTCGCGCAATTGCGGCCGCCAGAGAAAATGTGTTTCCACGGGCTCTGCCATCGCCACCACGGCATCCAGGAATATCTCCACTTCGCGCTCACTCAGCCCTGCCGCCAGCCGATGCTCTGCTTCTGAACAAATGGCCTCATATTCCATGGCCAGCGGGACGCTCACCAGGAGCGTCACTCTGCCTTGCCGCGCCTTGCGGAGAATTTCTGCGGACGCCCCACCCGGGCTGCGCATGCCGGCCACGATGACGTCCGTATCCAAAACCACCTTCATATCTTATATGATATCATATTGCAGGCAATACTATACTCTGATTCGCGCGAGATCGGAGAGAAAGAAATCGCGGAAAAACTCGGGCGCAGGACCTTTGCAAACAAACAATTCAGATATGAGCTTTTGAGCGTATGGAGGAAATGACCTCTTTGTCCAATCCGAATAGTGAATCAGAAGCATTCGCTCTCACGAAGTAAATGCTTCCCCAAGGGAATACATAATGGCGGAGGCTGATATAGCCGTACACCCAAGACTCACCGCATTCCAGGATTCGGAATACGAAACTGCGTGCCAGCGAAACCATCTTCGATATTTCAATGCATTTTTTTCTGGCTGAACTCGCCCCACGCTCAGAAAAAAAGCCCCTAATATGAAGAACCCCAGACATACGAAACCCGTACCATACGGATGCTCTCTGTTGAATAGGAACACTGCCATTCCACAAAACCCAAGCCCGAAGCCATACTTGTGGATGAAGGTAGCATTGTTGAGGGAGGTTTCGCGGGCGCCCATGTGCGGCATTTAATCACATCACTAACAGATCTAGAAGCTTGGCCCGTTACCCGTCAAACATATCCTTGACTTTCGCTTTTTGTTCGCCTATAGTCCGGGGCGGTAGAGGAAACGGGAAACGGGTGGCGCGCCGCCTCCATTGCCGATCTGGCTCTCACGAGTCGGCCGCCGCCCGTTGAAAGTTCCGAGCCGTAAGCGGGGTGAGGGGTCGGCTGCAAGACGATCCCTCGATCCCGAGCCGAGCGAAACCATCGGCTCTCACTCGGAAACAGTATATGCATCCCGCTTCCCTGCGTTGACCGCTGGTGCGGTCACAGTTAACAGGAGCCGCCATGGACGTCTGTGTCGAAAGCGTATTCCCCAACCCAGCGGTTGAGGTCCTGCAAGCAAGCGAAGCTGCACGGCAAATCGCCGCGCAGGAAAACTCCGGAGCTTCCTGCGAATCCCATCGTGCGCCGCATGAGGCGGACACGGAGCAGGAAACTGTAGCGCAGGGCTTTAATAGCCCTGCGGGTTCTTCGGAAACGCCGCAAAAGGAAACGGCGGCGGAGCGAAATCCGTGGTCGGGCTGGGCGTGGCTGGGGTTATGCAAAAATTCGACCCCCAAAACTTCCAACATCGTGCACGTGGATGTGGACGCGTTTTTCGCGTCCGTCGAGCAGGTGCTGAATCCCAGGCTGCGCGGGAAGCCCGTGCTGGTGGGGCGCGGCTGTGTGGCTTCGGCGAGCTACGAAGCAAAATTCCTCGGCGTTCGAACGGCGATGGGCTTTCGCGAAGCGCTGCGCATTTGCCCGAAAGCCATCGTTGTGCCGGGGCAGTACGAGCACTACGCGGATTATGCCGAGCGCGTGCGGCGCATTCTGGAAACGTATACGCCGGCGGTGGAAACCGCGGCGCTGGATGATTTTTATCTGGACTTTGCCGGGACGGAGCGGCTGTATCCGGATTTTCCGGGAACGCTGCGCCGGCTGCAGATGGAGATCTTGAAGCGCACGGGCTTGAGCGTTTCGGTTGGCGCGGCGCGTACGAAAGTAGTGGCATCCATCGCGTCGCGGCTGGAACGCCCACGCGGGTTTCGCATCGTCGCTCCCGGCGAGGAGGAAGCCTTCCTGACGCCGCTGCCGGTGGAGAAATTATGCGGCATCGGCCACGTGCACGCCGGAATGCTGGCCGAGCGCGGCGTCACCACCATCGGCCAATTGCGCGAAGTGCCGAAACTGGCGCTGCAGGCAGCTTTCGGCGAGGTCATTGGCCAGCAGGTCTGGGAGCGCGCGCGCGGGCTGGACGGACGCGAAGTGCTGCTGCCTTCGACGCCGAAATCGGTTTCGCGCGAGACCACCATTGAAGGCGGGACGATTGATACGGAGTTTCTCGGCGGCCTCATCGAATATTTGAGCGAGCGCATCGGCTCGACCCTCCGCGAGTACGGCAAGCAAGCGCGCACCATCGGCCTGCGCATCCGCTATGTGGATCACTTTTCCGCGCATCAAGCGGTGCGCATCAGCAAACCAACGAACGACGAGCGCGCCTTGCTCGCCGCCGCAAAAGATCTCTTCGACAAATTGTTCACGCGCCGCGTGGCCGTCCGCCTCGTCGGCGTCAGCGTAACCAACCTCGAAACCGACCGCCGACAAAACGAACTCTTCGACACCAACGCCAATCGCCGCTGGTATCTGAATCGCGGCCTCGATTCCGTCCGCGGCCGCTACGGCTGGAACGCCGTCTTCTACGGCAACGGCCTCGAACTCCGCGAACATTACGCCACCAAGCCCAACGGCCTGGTCCTCTCAACGCCCTGTTTGTCGCGGTAGTTTGCTGAAGCTTTTCCTCCCTTCCCTACCTCAGTTGAATCTTTGAATGAACGAGCATGCCTGCTGAAAAGCGGGCATGCCTTCTTCCCTTTCCGGGCCGGGGCTTCCGTGTTCGTACATTTGCATTGTCACAGTCACTATTCGTTCTTGCGGGGCGTGGGTTCGCCCGAAGAGATCATCGCCGCTGCGGTGGAGCAGAAGATGCCGGCGGTGGCGCTGACGGATTCGAATGGTTTGTATGCGGCGGTGCCGTTTTATAAGGCGGCGCAAAAAGCGGGCATCAAGCCGATCGTCGGCGTAGTACTGGATGTCGAATTTGCTGTTTCGAACGACGCATTTCGAAATTCGAAAAGCGAAATTCGAAATTCGCAAAGCTTCCAAATAACCTTGCTGGCGGCGGACATGGACGGCTACAGCAATTTGTGCCAGCTCGTGACGCTGCGCCATTTGGGCACGACGAACCTGACGCGGGATGCGGCTGCGGCGGCCGGAAAAGAAGGTGGCCGGCCTGTGACGTTGCAGGAATTAGCGGAACACGGCCGCGGCGTGATCGCGCTGTGCCCGATACCGGTAAGATTGCTTGATACGAACAACCGTAGGGGCACGATACATCGTGCCCCTGCTCGACAAGGGGCCGATGCACACGAGCAGAGATCGGCTGGCGCGAGTCACGAGTCACCAATCACCAGTCACCAGTCACGAGCCACCAATCCCTTTTCACGCCTCAAAGAGATTTTCGGCGACCGCTTGTACATCGAAGTGCAGCTTTTGTCACCGGGAGATCGGCGAACGCTGCGCGAAGCCGAACAGATCGGGCGCGAACTTAGCGTGCCGTTAGTGGCGACAAACAACGTGCACTTTCTGCGGCCCGAGGAGCACCTGCATCATCGCGCGGTGAATGCCATTCGAACAGGCGGATTGCTGACGACCGTCGCGGCGCCGGAAATCACGACCGGCGAAGCATGGTTCAAGCCAGCGGCGGAAATGCAAAAACTTTTCCCCGATCATCCGGAATTGCTGCGCGCGACGCTGGAGATCGCCGACCGCTGCAATTTACAGCTCGAACTGGGAAAAACTATTTTTCCGGAATTCAGCGTGCCGGAGGGCGAATCTGCGTTTTCCTATTTGTGGAAACTGAGTTTTGATGGCGCGCGAAAACGCTACAAACCTCTGCACCCGGAAGTTCTTTCGCGGCTCACGCACGAACTCGAAGTCATCGAAAAACTGCATCTGGCGCCGTATTTTCTACTGGTGTGGGACATCGTGGAGGAAGCGCGGCGGCGCGGGATTCCGGCGGTGGCACGCGGCTCGGCGGCCAGTTCGATGGTGACGTACTGCCTGGGAATTTCGCGGGTGTGCCCGATACGGTGGGGGCTGTACTTCGAAAGATTTTTGAACGAGCAGCGCGGCGATTGCCCGGACATCGACATCGATATTTGCGGCGCGCGGCGCGACGAGCTGCTCGATTACGTCTACGAACACTGGGGCGCCGAACACGTCGCGGGGGCTCGGCAAGAGCCCCGCGTCGCGATGATCGGAAGTTTTATCACCATGCACGCGCGGCTGGCGGTGCGCGAAGTGGCGAAAGCTTTCGGCGTGCCGCCGGGCGAAGTGGAGCGCTTCACGAAGCGGTTGCCGCACCGGCCGGTGCGCGAAATTCTGACGGCGATTCGCGATTTGCCGGAATGCCAGGATCTTCCCGTGGACGACGAGCCGTGGAAAACCATTCTGCAAGTGGCGTTGCGGCTCGATGATGCGCCGCGGCATCTGGGGATTCATCCCTGCGGGACGGTGATTTCCGCGCGGCCGTTGACGCGGCTGACGCCGCTGGAACGCGCGACGAAAGGGATCGTGGTGACGCAATACGACATGAACGCCATCGAGGCGCTCGGGCTGATCAAGATGGATCTGCTGGGCCAGCGCGGATTCACGACGATGGCGCTGGCGCTGGACAACATCGAGAAAAAGGAAGTTCAGGAGAGAAAGGAGGTAAAGGAAGCAAAGGGAAAAAACATTGTTGCGCCGGACGGAGTGACACCGAGACCGAAAGCGCGAGAGATTGATTTTGATGCGATCCCAGAAAACGATCCGGAGACTTGCGAGGTTATCGCCACGGGACGAACGATGGGAGTTTTTCAGATCGAGTCGCCGGCGATGCGCGGGCTGCTGCGCATGATGGCGGCGCGGACGCTGGAGGAAATTGCGCAGGCGCTGGCGCTGATCCGTCCAGGAGCAGCGGAGTATGGTTCGAAAGAATTATTTGTGAAGCGGCTGCGCGGAGAGGAGGAAATTGTATACGCGCATCCAGCGCTCAAGAAAATTCTAGGTGACTCGCTTGGCGTGTGTATTTTCCAGGAACAGGTGATGCAGATTTCGCAGGCGTTCGGAGACATGACATTGGCCGAAGCCGATCTGGTGCGGCGGTCCTCCGTGAAATATTCCGGACGCAGCGACCACACACGCTTGCGCGAGAAATTTCTGCTAGCAGCGGGGATGATGGGACTGACCGCCACCCAGCGCGAAGAAACCTGGATGATGGTGGAAAAGTTTGCGGGCTTCGGATTTTGCAAAGCGCATGCGGCAACGTATGCGGATATCTCGTACCGCATGGCGTATCTGAAAACGCACCACACGGTGGAATTTCTTGCGGCGATGTGCAGCGCGGGCGCAGGGTTCTATCACGTGTCGGCCTATGTGGAAGAGGCCAAGCGCTGGGGCATCGCGGTGCGGCTGCCGTCGGTGAATCATTCGCGGATGGAATACACGGCGGAAGACGGCCGCGGACAACGCGCGCTGCGCGTCGGATTGATGCAGGTAAAAGGATTGCGCGTCGAAACGATGACGGCGATCGTGCAGGCGCGGGAAGAAAACGGAACGTTTCGATCGCTCGAAGATTTTCTGCGGCGCGTGCCGGTGGAATGCGATGAAATCCACGCGCTGATCAAGTGCGGAGCATTCGATGAAACCGGCGATGAAACAGGCCAGAGGACGCGGCCGGAAATGCTGTGGCAGTGGAACCTGTTGCAGGCGGACAAAAGTGCAGAAACACGGGCATCGGTTGCAATGAAGACAAAACAGGGATTCATCCCGGTTCTATTCCCGCCGGAGGAAAAAAGCGGACAGACAAGAATGTCTGTCCCACAGTACACGCTGGAACAGAAGCTGCGGTGCGAGCGGGAGATTCTGGAAGTTTGCGTGAGCGGGCATCCGCTGGATTTTTTGCCGCGCAACGGCGAAGTCTGGAGCAACGAATTGCCAGGGCTGCGGGGGAAGCGTGTGACGCTGTGCGGGTGGGTCGTGACCTACCGCCATGTGGGAACAAAAAATTACCGCAACATGATGTTCGTGACGCTGGAGGATCAGCGCGGCGTGTATGAAGTGGTGCTCTTCCCCGACGCTTACGACCGCTATGGCGGCCTGGTGTTCGAGACGCGCACGATGCGCGTGACGGGGCGCGTGGAGCCGGATGGGCAGATCAAGGGGGAGAAGCTGGAAGCGTTGAAGAAGTGAGCGGTGATTGGTGACTGGTGACTAGTGACTGGTGACTAGTGAAGGTGATGATATGAATTTCATGATTCGTCCAAGAAAGCAAAATACTGCGCCGATAGCGGAGCCGGAGGCGGGGCGGCCGGCGGGGAGCGGCGAAGAGTGGCTGGGGCGAAACCGCAGCGGCAAGCGGAGGCTGTGGGAGCGGCTGAACCCACGGAGCCGCAAGCAGATTCGCGTGGTGGCCGAGGCGCTGGCCCTGCAGCAGACACACGCACAGTTGCCGGAACCATTGCGTGCGCGGCTGAGCGCGGCGATCGACGAATTGGAGCGGCATCTGGCGCGGCTCCGGGCGCTGCTGCTGGAGGTAGCACGACGGACACCACGCGGCGAGTGAAGGTTGCAGCGCACCGGTGGCGGCGGGATAATTTCTCCATGACTGTCTTCCACAAGCGCGGGGCCTTCTTCGCTGCCGCATTCCTGCTGATGATTTCCGCGCATGCGCTAACCGCGCGCGCAGACGAGATTCAGCTCAAGGATGGCAAGAAGCTGTACGGCGTGATCGTGGCTTACGAAGACAACATGTTCAAGGTCAAGACGGACTACGGATTCGTCCTGGTCGAAAAAGACAAGATTGCGAAGATTATTCCGTCGACGCCAGCGTCAAAACCGGAACCACAACCGGCCGCGAAGAAGGATGTTGCTCCGGTTACGCCAAAGCCCGCAGGCGATTCCCAACCACAGGCGGAACCGACGGTTGCATCTTCGGCGGACGCGGCGACAACAGCGACAAACACCAGCGAAAAGACCGCGAGCCCGAGCACGCCGAAAAAAACAGATAAAGCTGCGCCGAAGGTTACGAATGTGGCGGCCAAGCCCGAGCTGCCGGCCGGTACTCCCGCAGGGAATGTAACGGCGCCGGCAATCAAAGGATCCGCAAACGCGCCCGCAAATAGCTCAACGGCAAGCGGCGCGGCGCCGGCTCCTTCGAAAGAGCCCGAAGTACCGGCGAATCGCGAAGAAATCCAGGGCAATCTCTACACGAATTTCACGCACGGCTTTCGCATGTACAAAGCGCCCAGCTGGAGCATGATCGAAGAGGCACGCAGCGCGCTACCGAACGCCATCGTGGCCATGGGCACGTCGAACGAATCCACGCTGATGGTGGTTGGAGAAGAAAGCACGAAAGAACCGCTGGACGCAGCTGCCGCGGGAGTCGAACGACGGCTGCATGATGTTTATGCGAAGTACCAGCGAATTTCGCAACGCAAGACGGTGGTCGGCGGACTGCCGGCAGTGGAGTATCAATACCGCGGGACCGCGGATGAGCACGATTGGTCGGGAAAGCTGGTGGTCGTCTCGCGCGGCAAAGATATCCTTACGATACTGGGAATGACCTACGCGGACACGGACCTGATTCAGATCCAGGAGAATGTGATCGCGCGGGCGATTGCGAGCCTGGATTTTAATGTACATTAGGTTAGAGAACAGATCAGAGAGCAGTGATCAGATCGTTGAGCCTCGTTTGAACGGCTGTCAGTGCGGACTCGGCAGCTGGCCCACCCCCCTGTTTTTCTGTAAGTGTTGTATCTAAATAACTTAGTGTTCTTGTAAGTGGTTTAGAATCAGCAGATGCGGGATGGCGTGCAAGTGCTGATTCTAAATGAGTTGTTATTGGTAGTTTGTTCGATGGTAGTGCCGACGAACGGGGAGCGGAAGAGGCTGAATCCTCTCGATCGGGTTGGGAGGCATTCCGAGGTGACCTACCGGTGATGGTTGAGGCGGGTTCGATGGCGGGGTGTAAGTGGATTGGTTCGCTGGATTGGGATGGACTGGAGGAGGGTTTGGGCGAGGTAGGCGACGGTGCGGGCTGTCTTGGGTTTTATATCGCCACGAACGACGGCGGGGATGAGGCGGGCGAGGGCGGCGCTGAGATCGTTGGCGGAGAGGTAGTCGCCAGAGAAGAAGTAGGCCAGGTCCTTGCCGATGGTTTCGGCGGCGCGCGCGCGGACTTCTTTTGGGGCGTGGTCAAAGCAGAAGTGACGATGGTTGCCGGTGCGCGGGGTGCGGCAACGGCGGCCATCGGAGAAAGTGAACAGACACGAGGACGCGAGGTCCTTTTTACTGCGTGAGGACATAGAAGTCTCCTTAAAGTTGGATTTGAAACGGTCGAAAATGGAAAAGCGAAAATAGAAAATGGTCCGGAGGAAGATGCTGGCGCTACAAAGATGGCCGGAAAACAGAAACGCCCCGGCATGGCCGGGGCGCAGTGGTCAACAAAGATATTGTACCACAAGGGTAATGGAGGTCAAATTAAAAAGTGGGGGCAAAGAAAGAAAAGTCAAAACCCGCAGCCTTAAAACCGAAGGCTGCGGCACCCGGCCACTTAAAGGCGCTTTTCGGAATTGAGACGCGGGCACCCGCCAGGCGGGCTCAATGGGGCTTGAAGGTCTTTCCGGTTTCGAGCAGGGTCTTCAGGCGGGAAAGAATACGTGGCCATCCATCGGCGTAGGTGGCGTCATCCTCGGCCCAGTCGTCATGCGTCACGGTTACTTGGGTGGCTTCGGTCTCGGGCAGCAGTTCGATGGTTGCGCGTGACGGCTTATCATTTTGGCCCATAGCAAAGGTGTACTGAAAAACTTTTGGCGGCTCAAACCGCAGGACTTTCCCTCGAACGTAGGTCATGGGCTTGCCGTCGGCTCCCGCACCCACCCATGCGAGCGAGCCGCCAGGCTTAAAGTCCGCTTGAAGCTCGGCGCCCCCGAAGATGATGCGGTTCGATTCCCGCGACACAAAGCCTTCCCACACCTTCTCCGGGGTGGCGGCGATGTAGAAGATGTATTTCAGCGGTGCTTGATGGGACATGATTGCTCCTGACTCTGCTGCGCCATCTTATATCCACGGACAAGAATTACAGCTTTCCGCTTTCAGCCAGCGCTAAAGCTCTGGACAGGGCTTTGAGTACTTTCTGACGTTTGGGCTCTTCTAACAGATACATCGGGAGGCGTTCAAACCAGCGCTCCACCTCCCATCCTCGAAGTTCTCTCCAATTCTCTCCGAGTTCTGCAGCCAAAGTCTTAGCCGCAATTCGACTACTAGGGCGAGTTTTTTTCTCATAATACTTAATACACTCTCGCAAGCGCTCAACGCCCTCGAACCTGAACGCGAAGGACGCGACCCGAACCACAATTACATGCTGCGGAACTAGCGTCGCCTTGCCGTCATGTCTCTCGACCGGTACTTTTGAGATTCGTGCCATCGATTGGTCATCCAGTTGACTATTCGCTAGAAATTTATCACGGTTCGGCGCTAGTACCTTACTCCCAACGAAAGACCTTCGTGGAAAGGGCGGTACAAACGACAAAAACTAATGCCAGTGCGGCTATGTCGCCGACGTGGGCCGACCACGGGTCGCCGGTCCAGATTCCCTGGAGGAGCGCGACGGCGTAGGTTAGCGGCAGCGCTTGGGCCACCGCGTGGAGCACGGGCGGCAGCGCTGCGAGGGGCACGAAGAGTCCCGAGAAACCGAGCATGGGGTACATGACGAAACCGCCGATGAGCTGCGCAAAACGGGCGGTGGGAACGATGCTGGCAATTAGAAAACCGATGGACAGGATGCTCCAAGTGCTGATCAGTAGCGCGATGGTAAACGAGAACAAGGGAGCATGAACGCCAACGGGATAGTAGCGTTTGCCGGCCAGGACAATCAAGGCCAGCGTGGCCGCGGTGAGCAGCAGCTTGACGATCACGTGGGCAGTAAGGATGGTCTGCGGGCGCAGCGGGGTGGCGCGGAGCCTCTTGAGGATGCCGCCTTCGCGATAGATGGAAATGATGGTGACCAGCGAGATCACCGCGTTGATGGCAATCAAAAGCGATGCAAGAACCGGGAGACCCACGTGAATAAAATTGCTGGCGGCGAACGTGGGCGGCGGGAGCCTGCCGCCGACAATCCGGCCCGCCCCGAGGAAAACCAGAACGGGGATCAGGATGGCGCCGACCGCGCCCATGGGCTCGCGCATGAAGATCTTGATCTCCAGCCAAGTCAGTTTCCAGAGTCCACGCAGCATCATGCTCGTTCCTACTCGCGAATGGAGTGACCGGTCAGTTTCAGAAAAACGTCTTCCAGATTGGGAAGAATGGTGCGGAAATCAGAGACGCGAATGTGGTTCTCTGACAGACAATGAATGACCTCGGTGACCAGGTCATCGCCGCGGCCGCGAATGGTGAATCGCGAGTCAGAGCGGGTTACTGACTCCATGCCCGGGATCGACCTAAGGCGCTCTTCCGCGAGAGGATTGTCTGTCGCGAGAACGACGGTGCGTTCCGGGCAATGGCGGCTGACGAGGCTCTCCGGCGTATCGATGTCGATGATCCGTCCATGCTCGATGATGGCTACGCGGTTGCACAACCGTTCGGCTTCCTCCATCAGATGAGTGGTCAAAAAAACGGTCTTGCCCCGCTCGCGGATGCCGCGCACAAGATCCCAGATGGCCCGCCGCGACTGCGGGTCCAGCCCGGTGGTGAGCTCGTCGAGAAACACCACTTCCGGATCGTTGATCAGCGCAAGAGCAATAAAGAGGCGCTGCTTCTGGCCTCCGGAGAGGTTCATGAACCAGGCGTTGCGCTTATCGATGAGGCCGAGCTGTTCGAGGAGGCGTTCGCCGTCTGTCGATTTTTTTTTGTAAAGCGTAGCCCAGAGGTCTACCGCCTCCCACACTTTGATGCGCTTCTGCAACTGCGCTTGCTGAAGCTGAACGCCGATACGGTCCTGCAGCTTGTAGACCTGGCGAAAGGGATCAAGACCGAGAACGGAGATGCTGCCGCGGTCGGGCGTGCGCAGACCTTCGATGCACTCCATGGCGGTCGTTTTTCCCGCGCCGTTGGGCCCGATGAGGCCAAAAATTTCGCCGTCGTGGACTTCGAAGGACACTTCGTCGACAGCTACCGTTTTGCCGTAGGTCTTGCGGACTCCAGACACTTGAATGACGGGACCCATGAAGATCGGGCGAAGATCGCGGAGCTAGCTGGCGGCGGCTGCGGACTCGGTGGGTCCGGCTAGTTTGCGGTGTTCGCGGATGAGGCCGATGAGGGCCTGTGCGGCGCGGGGGAGGCTGCGGTCGCGGCGGTAGACGAGGCCGAGTTCGCGCCAGAGGTCGACGCCTTCGACAGTAAGCAGCTTCACTTCGCCGGCTTTGACATAGTCCTTGGCAAAACTCTCGCTGATGATGGAGAGGCCGGCATCGGCGGCCACGAACCGCTTGATCATGCCGATGCTCGGCAACTCCATGGCCACGTGGAGGCGCGAGCGGTAGGGCCGGAAGAGTTTGTCGAGCACCTGGCGCGTAAAACCGGTTCGCGGAAAGATAAGCGGCTGGCCGGCGACTTCTTCGAGAGTGATTTTGGCGCGGTGCGCGAGCGGATTGCGCGCACTTACCATGAAACGCAGACGGTCGCGATAGATGGGATGCACTTTCAACGTTGGCGACTTGATAGGCATGGTGACGATGCCCACGTCGACGGAGCCGTCTTCGACGCGCTGCAAAATCTTGTGGCTGAAATTGCGGTAGATGCTGATGTGCACCAGTGGATAGCGTTTCTGAAACTCGGCAAAGATGTTGGGAAGCAAGTAGAGGCAGGTGGCTTCGTTGGCGCCGAAAACGATGGGGCCCTGCACGACGTTGCCGCGGTCGGCGACAAACTGGATCGATTCATCGCGCAGGCGAAGAAGCTTTTCGGCGTATTCGAATAGGACGACACCGGCGGGAGTCAGCTCGACGGACTTGGCGGAGCGGTCGAGGAGCCTGGCCTTGTAGGCCTGCTCCAACTGCCGGATTTGCGCGCTGACAGCGGATTGCGAGCGAAATACTTTCTGGCCCGCGCGGGAGAAACTCTTGAGTTTAGCGACGTATACGAAAGTAGTGAGTTGATCGAAGTCCATAGTCAGAACGCCCGGCAAGGATTATAACGGATTCTTCTTGCCGGAGGCGGAGCGATTCTATTTCCTTTCAGGCGTGAAGCGCTGTTTGTGAGATGGGCGCCGCTACCGGCGCCGCCAAAATATCGAGACGGTGCTTGAACTGCACAAGAATGGGGTTCCAGGTGGCTTCGACGGTCCCCTGAAAATGGATGGGCTGGACGCGGACCAGGGGCAGAGCGCCACGGCGAGAGAGCAGGCGCGCGGCACGCGGACTGCCCGTGAAGTGAACGTGTTCCTCGAGTGAACGGCGCAGCCAGGCCTGTTCATCGGTGTCGGTCTCAGCGATGGTCACAAAATCGCGGTGGAGGACGTCTTCGGCTTCTGCGCGCAGGACGTAGGCAAGGCCGCCGGTCATGCCCGAACCAAAATTGAGGCCGACCGGCCCGAGGATTACGGCGACGCCGCCGGTCATGTATTCGCAGCCGTGCTGGCCGACGCCTTCAACGACAGCGAGGGCGCCGCTGTTGCGCACGGCGAAGCGTTCGCCAGCGCGGCCGGCGATGAAAAGCTGGCCCGAGGTCGCGCCGTAGAGCACGGTGTTGCCGGCAAGAACGTCGCCGCGGCGTGAGGCAGCGAGTCCTGCTGAGATGGCGATGGTGCCACCGGAGAGGCCTTTGCCGACGTAGTCGTTGGCTTCGCCGGTGAGCTTGAGCGTTAAGCCTGCGGCCAAAAACGCGCCAAAACTCTGCCCCGCGGCGCCGTGAAATTCCTGGCTGAGTTCGTCAACCGCGGCGCGGCCGGCGTTACGGCGGCGCATGAGTTCGCCGCTGAGGCCGGCGCCGACGCTGCGATCGGAGTTCTGAATGGGTTGCGATTCGTGCTGCAGCGCGAGCGAGGCGTTGAAATGGATGGAATCTTCGAGCGCGGTGACGTGAAGGCCGGGCTCCTGCTGAGGAGCGATGCGATTCGAAGGGGAAATCGGAACGACGAGGAATGGATCCATTCCCGAGCGCGCGCTCAGACGATCGTACCAGCCGGTGAGTTCACCGAGGGAACGCACGCCAAGCTGGACGAGGCGGTGGCGGACTTCTTCGGCGAGGGAGCGGAAATAGGCGATGACCATTTCCGGTTTGCCGGTGAAGCGCGAGCGGAGGGTTTCGTCCTGCGTGGCGATGCCGACGGGGCAGGTATTCAGATGGCATTGGCGAGCCATGACGCAGCCGATGGCGAGGAGCGAGGCGGTGCCGAAACCAAATTCGTCGGCGCCGAGAATGGCGGCGAGAACGATATCGCGCGCGAACTTCAGGCCACCGTCGACGCGGAGAGAAAGACGTGAACGGAGGCCCGCGCGAACCAGGGTGTCGTGCGCTTCGCGCAGACCGATTTCCCAGGGAAGACCGGTGTTCTTTATGGAAGTGAGCGGCGAAGAGCCGGTGCCGCCGTTGTGGCCGCTGATGGTGATGACGTCGGCGCCGGCTTTTGCGACGCCCGCAGCGATGATGCCGACGCCGGAGCCGGAAACCAGTTTCACGCCGATGCGCGCGCGGGGATTGACGGCGCGCAGATCGTGGATCAGTTGGGCGAGATCTTCGATGCTGTAAATATCGTGATGCGGCGGCGGTGAAATCAGCGGCGTGCCGGGAGTTGCGTGGCGGATGCGCGCGATGTATTCGCTGACCTTGCGCGCGGGCAATTGGCCGCCTTCCCCGGGTTTGGAGCCCTGCGCCATTTTGATTTCGAGTTCTTCGGCATGGACGAGATAGTCGGTGGTGACGCCAAATCGGGCCGAGGCCACTTGCTTGATCTTGTTGGCGGCAGCCGGTTCGAAGCGATAAGTGTTGGGATCCTCGCCACCTTCGCCGGTATTGCTGCGGCCGCCCAATTGATTCATGGCCAGAGCTAGCGTGCGATGGGCTTCAGGGCTGAGTGAGCCTAGGGACATGGCCTGGGTGCTGAAGCGTTTCACGATGGATTCGAGGGGCTCGACTTCGTCGAGCGGGACGGCGGTGTCAGGAATGGTGTCGAGTAGATCGCGGAGGAAGATCGGGCCCTGGAGTTCCGCCAATTCTTCAAACGCGGAATATTTCCTTGCATCGGGCGCGCGGACATGAGCATGAAGGCGGCGCACGATTTCCGGGGAGTTCGCGTGAAGCTCCGCGCCCTTGCGGAAGCGATAGAGACCGGAATCCGAGAGGTCATCGGTTTTTTCAGAGAAGGCTTTTTTGTGCAGACTTAGATAGTCGGCGAGCAGATCGTCCAGCGATTTCTGGCCGGGAAAATCGGCGGCGTCTTCGAAAACGTCGGCGCAGAGCTGTTCGGAAAGACCGACCACCTCGAACAGATGGCTGTTACGGTAGCTCGCAAGAGTGGAGACGCCCATGCGCGCGAGAACTTTGCGCAGGCCGGCGTTCATGGCGACGCGAATTTTTTCCGCTCCGCCGGGCTCAAGAGATTCGGCAAATTGGTCGGCGAGATAGGGAACGACCGCGCTGGCTCCAGCGGCTACGAGCATGGCTACGTGATGAGTGTCAAAAACCTGGGCCGATTCGACGATGAGGGGGACGTCCCACAGGCCTTCACGAACCATGGCTTTCCAGACGGCCGCAGTGGCAAGAAGCGCGGGCAACGGCGCGTGGTTTGCATTGATTGCGCGATCGGAAAGGAGGAGGAGCCCCGGACGCCCGCTGCTGCTCAGAGGGGTAGTGGAGAGCTGAGCAAAACTGCAGCGCGCCCCCGGGACTCCAGTTGCAGGAGGAAAAGTGAAATCGATAGTTTGGACAGGGCCAAAGATGGCGCCGAGATGGATTAACTGGCCGGAGGTGATGACCGGGCCCGGCAACGTGACACCGTCTTTGAGGTGAACATCCAGAGACATCACGTGGGTTTCGCGCAGAGGATCAATCGGCGGATTGGTGACCTGCGCAAAGCGCTGCTTGCAGTAGTCCCAGAGAGTTCTGGGAAGGACGGAAAGAAAAGCGGGGGGAGCGTCGTCGCCCATGCTCCAGTCGGCTTCCTTGCCATGGACCAGAGCGGAAAAGAGAATCTTGAATTGGTCATCGGTCCAGCCAGCAGCGGCGGCGACGCGTTTGGGATTGTCCACGACGGCAGAAGGAGGCGAAGCAGAGGTTGGCGCGGAGAGTTTTCGCTGCGGAACGGTGTTGCGCGCCTGCTGGATGGCGAGGCGCTTCAGGATTTCGCGCCAACGCAAAAAGAGTCCGGTGGCGGGGTTGGCGAGAATCATTTCGCCGGGGCCGAGGCGCTGGCGTTCTGCGATGCGCGATTCTTCGAGATCGACGAGACCGGTTTCGGAACCGGCGATGAGCAAGCCGTCATGCGTGAGGGTGTAGCGCATGGGGCGGAGGCCGTTGCGGTCGAGCTTGGCGCCGACAAATTCGCCATCGGAGAAAACCAGAGCGGCGGGGCCGTCCCAGGGTTCGTTTTGATGGGAGAGCGTGGTGAGTGCGCCGCGGACATCGCGGGAGAGCAAAGGGTCTTTTTCGAAAGCGGGAGGAACCATAGTGAGCATGGCTTCTTCGGAGGTGAGACCTTCGAGGAGCTTCAGTTCAAAGCCGTTATCGAAGCTGGCGGAATCGCTGACGTTTTCTTCGAGGATGGGGAACCAGGAACCTACCGTGAGCCGGGAACGAATTTCGCACTGTTTGGCACGGAGCCAGCGGCGATTCGAAACGATGGTGTTGATTTCACCGTTGTGGGCGACGTAACGGAAGGGCTGCGCCAAGTGCCAGGACGGCTGGGTGTTGGTGGAATAGCGCTGGTGAAATACGGCGAAAGTGGTTTCGAACGAGGGATCGCGCAAGTCTTCGTAAAACTGTGGGAACTGCCACGGCGTGAGGAGACCTTTGTAGACGACGGTCTGGGAAGAAAGCGAGCAGATATAGGATCGCGAAGGTAGAAGCGATTCGGCGCGCTTGCGGAGGAGAGCGAGGCGCCATTCGAAGCGGGCGGTTCCGCGCGAGGGATGGAACGGCTCGACGAAGAATTGCCAGATCTCGGGCATGGTTTCGAGTGCGCGGCGGCCGAGGGAATCGGTGTTTACCGGCACCCGGCGCCAGGCAAGCACGCGGAGCCTTTCGGTGTCGGCGGCGGCTTCGATGGCGGCGCGGGCTTCCTGGGCTTCGGAGGAGGGGAAAAACGCGAAGCCAACCGCGAAGATTTGGGGCAGATCGATGCCTTGTTCTCTCGCGCGGGCGCGGAAGAAGGGCTTGGGGAGCGAGGTGAGCAGGCCGGCGCCGTCGCCGCTCGCGCCATCGGCGTCGACTCCGCCGCGATGGGTAAGGCGCTCGAGAGCGGTCAGTGCATGCTGGACGATGTCGTAGCTGGGGGCGCCGCCGAGGCGGGCAATGAAACCGGTGCCGCAAGCGTCGTGGTCCGGGTGGCCCCAGTTGGGGTGGCGGGGCGCGGGCGGGCGTGGGTGGGTATCCTGTCTTACGCTCGGTCCTCGACGATGCGGATAAACCATATCTAGTTATCGGTGGGGAGGGGCACGGTTGTACAACGCAGAATTTGGATTGACTGAATTGAATTCTTGATAAGGAAGGATTGGGAAGGGAAATTGGGGTCCGTCTGGTTGGTGGGTCAGTTGCCGGTTACCGCGTCAATCAGGACTTGACCATAGAGCTTTGATTTGGAGCCTCCTCTCGGTCAGAGAGTTGCCTTAGAATGCCGCAAGTCGGACGATGAGCCAGTAGGCAGCGACACTACCGATGGCATAGGGCGTAAGTCGCCACGACCAGGTGGGGAGCTTTGTCGTCCATTGCCGTACCGAGGCGATCAAGATCAAGACGACGGCGACAAAAGAGAAATGACCAACTTCGACACCTGCACTGAAGAATCCGAGAGCGAGAGGGATGTGCCCTGCTGGCAAGCCTGCAGCACTGAGACCACCGGCAAAACCGAGACCATGTAGAAGACCGAAGGAAAAAGCGACTAACCAGGGTTTGCGCTGGGCGAGGCCGTCGGGATTTTCTTTTTTGCGAAGCACTTCATAGGCGACAAACAGGATGCTAAGCGCGATGACCGCCTCAACAGGAGCGGGAGGCACGTTGACAAAACCGAGGGTTGCTAGGGTTAGTGTGACCGTGTGTGAGAGTGTGAAAGCACTGACCGTTAGGAGCAGCCGCCTCACCCCGCTAACCAGGAGCAAGAGTCCTGAAACAAACAGCAAATGGTCGACACCGGTGAGGATATGCTCGATACCGAGCACGAGATAGGTTCGGGCGACTTCAAACCGACGCGGTGTGGCCTCCACGACGAACGTCGGCGAGGAAGACGTAATCCGGGTAACCTGAGTAGAGCCGTCGATGCGTTCGACACGCACAAGCGCGTCGGTAAGGGTTGCGGTGAGACCGTCAATGCGGACGGTCGACCCAGCGAGCCCTCCTTGGCAAGCAACACTCCATTGCTCTGTGTAAGCACCGCTGGCGAAGAATCCGCGCGGCTGCTTGAGATTGGAGCATGTCTGCGGCAGCCGGACGTACAGGCTCAATCGCATGTTGTCGCCTACCGCTGGAACTTTCCAGAAAACGTCGTAGGTGATTACCCCTGTCTGATGGAGTTGCAAGTAGGCAGGCCGAACTTCATGGGCAGACACTTTTGCCGCGCTTGAAGTGACGAGCACGAGGAATAGTAAAACGAAAGAACGCCGCATTAGTGCACCTGCGCCACCTTTTTCTCCTCGGGCAGTTCGATTTTCACTTTGTATCGGCTTAGAATCGCCTGGTAAAACTTATCCGTAGTCTCTTTACGTTTGGCATCAAACCACTCGCGGCGCAGCTGATCGCGTACCTCATCAAGCGCCGGAAGACGGGCCTCACTGCGTCGTGCAACAAATACAAGATGGGTGCCATAGCCGGACTCGATTGGTCCCTGCCACGCTCCAAGCGGTAAACCCGCAATTGCCGAGGCAAATTGCTCCCCGAATGTTTTCTTTACATCGGAGAGAGAAAGTTTCTCGAAGCTTCGCTCCAGAAGAAAGGAGTCGCCAAGATCAGCCGTGTTGGCACGTGAGCCAGCGCGTTCCAAATCTTCGACAGCGCGAGACATGTCACCGTGAAGATTTCCACCATGAAGCTGAGGGTTAAAGTAAATCTGACGGAATGAGAAGAGAGGCTCAGACTGGAACAACCCGGTATGGATCTGCAGGAAACTCTGCAATTCTGCGTCACTGGGCTCGGTTCGGGTAGCCAACTCGTCCGAAAGGAATTCAAGCTTTTGCCGAAGTCGGCGGCGCACAATCATATCGTCCCGGTCGAGCCCTAAGGCGAGTGCCTCGCGGTATGCGGCTTCCTCGCGAATGTAATCGCGCACAAGCCCTTGGAGTTCTTCCTCTGTGGGAGGGCGCTGCCAGGTACGCGTGAACCCAGTTACGAGGTTCTCGAGCGTACCCTGTGTGACAACGATCTCCCCTGGTTTATCCGTTTTGTGCCGTGTCGCAAGACCGTAGACTGCAAAAATTGCGGCACCCAGAAGAAGAAAGTGGAATAACGGTTCACGAATAAATTTCATAAACATGGCCACCTTATTTCGCTGGGGTATACCAGATAGGCGAGGTGTAGGCACGCTCTTGGCCTTTCATCGGTACTTCAGGCGGCATCGTAATCCCGAAGTATTTGGCATCGTAGGCAGTCCAGCGCGGCGTGGGAATTTCGAGCACGCGCACGTAATAAAAAGCCCGCTGCATCGGATCGAATTCCGGGTCTTTCCACACCTTAATCAGTTCGGAAGCGCCGATTGTGTTTGTGTAGGTAGCATTCGGGACGTCGACGGTGTCGCCGACTGGGGCGAGTTTACCCGTCTTGGGGTCGGGTTTGCGGTCGCCTCCCCAAGCTACGTCATAGATTTTTTCGTGAGTTTCACCCTTAGCGTCGAGCCAACCCTTAATGACCTGGATGCGGTCAAGGTTAGCGCCGATGGGATCTTTGAGTGCTGCGACGAGAAAAGTAGGGGATTTCCCGGTGGGTGCATTTGAGAGGTCGCCGCCCATCGGAACGCCCTTGGCGTAACCCACAACAGCAGGATTGCGAGTGCTAGCATCGCGGTTTTCAAAATCCCAGCCGCCAAAGAAGCGGACAATCATGCGGGGTCCGGTGGTGGCATACACCTCTTTGCGCTGCATAGCGTCAAAGAGAGCTTCCCGCGTGTTTTCGGTGGCCCAAACCCCAGCGTAGCCGGAGGCAGTCTGTTCCCATCCCATGATGGTCGCGTTAGCCGTCTTAATAAAAGGATGCGTCGCGCGTTCCGGGCTGGGCTCGGAAGCGGAGACCTTGCCCCAGAAATTGTCTTCATCGATGGCTGCCAGACCGGTATGGGCGTCGGTCGACCCGATCATCCCGAACTTGTAAGGATTGACACCAAGCTCCTGTTCCAGTTTCAGGCCATTCCTCAAAGCCGCCCGGGCATACTCGAACTCCAACATCTCGGGCTTTTTCTTTTCAGTGAGGTCGAGGTTGCCCTTGTCCCAGCGTTCATAGTTCGCAAACTCGTCGTTAGGTGAGAGGAAAGGGTGGGCTTCGCCGTCACCCTTGATCTGCGTGACCTCATAGATCCTCTCGCGCTGAGCGCGCGTTTCGGCATACTCGCGGTCTATCGGTTTCCCCGTGAAAGACTCGATGATGGGGAACATGCGGCCATTGCTGAGGTTCCCGTTGTGCGCGATAGCCAGTACATGGCCCCCGGTTTTTTCTTCGTATCCGCTCATCCACTTCCACAGGTCACGAGGATTGTCGCTACCCAGAGGCTTCTGAGTCGTGTAGGGCTCAATCAGGCTGGCTTTGCTCGCGTTGTCGCGAAAGATGATGTTGCGGTGAAGGTTGTTCCCACCGGTGTTGGAAGTCCATTCGAACCCGATGAACGCGGTAAAGTGGCCAGGGTCATTGGCCTCCTCCGCTGCTTTGATGACCTCTTCCCATGCACCCTGGTATGCGGTTGTGCCGGGTACTGGCATGATAGCCTTGGAGATTGTCCCTTTCCCAAATGATGTGACGATATCGACGGCTGCAGCGGCTCCTTGTCCATTCTGGAGCATCTCGTACCAGCGGCGACCTTGGGGATCTGCCGTGATCTTGGGGTCGCCGCTAAATAGCAACGGGAAAAAACCGAAGCCGTCAGAGTGATCGGCAACCACCAAAAAATCGAGTGGGCGCGCGAGGCGGGCTGGCTGTCCGCTGGACGCTGTAATCTCATAACCTTTCGCAAATCGGTAAGCGTCCCTGGGGGTCAAGCGACATCCGAAAGCACCGGCATCCATCGAGAAAGATGTGTGCAGATGCGTGTCGCCCCAATAGACCCGCTCGGGGAAATGGCGGTCTGCATAAGGAGAATACGGAGGTTTCTTGGGAAAGACTTTCTCAAGTTCCTGCGCTGGCGGCGGCGGTTCTTGTGCAAAAGCATGTGCAGAAACTAATAGTGTGATGAACACTCCTAGAATCAATCCAGAGGCTAGTACCCGTCTTTCGGTTTTCATGGGAATCCTCCATCCAGCGCTTGAACATTGCTGAGGGCGAATGCGCAGGATTCTACTCCACGAGCCCCGCAAAAGCCTACTGACTCCGGGTAAGTTGCCTTATCGGAAAGTGACCCATTGGCCACTAGTGGATGCGGGTGCAATTCCATTGTTCCGCTCGCGCCTGAGAAGCTGGGCTAGAACTTGGTGACTTCGGAGAAATGGAAATTGTGGACTTTCATGGCGGGGACGACCATTTCGAAGGCTTCTTCGCCGGTGGCGCGGACCGCGGGGCCCAAAAGATCAACGTTATTGAGCATTTCGATGAGGGATTGGTTGAAGCGAAAGTTGCGGACGGCGGAGGTGACGCGGCCGTTTTCGACGAGGAAGAGGCCGTCGCGAGTCATACCGGTCATGACTTTTTCGTAGGGGTCAACTTCGCGGATGTACCAGAGGCGGGTGACCAGGAGGCCGCGATCGGTGGAGGCGATCATTTTTTCGACGGAGGAGTCGCCACCGGTGAAGACAAGATTCATGGGGGCTTCGCCGTATTCGTTGGGGAGGGCAAAGCCGTGGCCGGTGGGAGTTTTCCGGGCAGCCTTGGCGGCGGCTCGGGAATAGACGAGATTCTTCGGAATGCCGCGGTCGACCAGCAAGACGCGCTGGCGCGGCAGGCCTTCGCCGTCGAACGGAGCGCCCAGTTGTAGCGGATGGTAAACGTCATCGGCGATGCTGATGTTTTTTCCGAAGAGCGGAGTGTTCATGCGGTCGTTGAGGCAGGAGCGCTTGTCTTCGAGGGCGGTGGCGGCGAAATCGTAGAAGAGGAAGCCGACGAGATCGAGGACGGCGGCGGGCTCGAGGATGACCGTGTACCGGCCTGGCGGCAATTCGCGCGCGTTCGCGGCCATGTGGGCCTTTTCGCTGGCGCGGGCGGCGAGCTTCTGGGGATCAAAGGCGCGGAAATCGGTGAAATTGGCTTTGGCCCAGCTCGCGGCGGGAGCCTGCTGCATGGTGATGGAAAATTCCGCATGCGTTTCGCGATAGGGGGCGAATAAACCGCGCGAATTGCCGAGAGTGGACTGCCTTTGACCGCTTGCGAAGATGCCTGCAGCAACCTGGGCATTCTTGATAGCGAGGTCGCAGGCCGCGCGAACGGCGCGGGCGCGCTCTTCGGCGCTGAGAGCGGCGGTCTGTTTTACGAAGCGATTCACGCGGCGATACCGCTGCTTCCCGGGCATCGGAAGAATGCGAGGATCTTTCGGCTGGCTGTGGGCAAGAGAGAGAGAAGCTTCTATGGTGGCGCGGAGCGAATCTTCCTCCATGCGATTGGTTGTGGCGCGCGCGGTGCGGCCATCCACAACGGTGCGGATGGAAACGGTCAGGCCTTGTTCGGCGACGTTCTGATGAATGCCGTTGTTGGCGAAGCGCGTCAGGTTGTCCGCGACTTCATCGATATGGACTTCTGCTTCTTCGGCTCCTGTGGAGCGGGCGAGACGGAGGACAGCGTCGACGATACGGCGAAGCTCGCGCTCGGAGAGAAGCTCCGCAGCGGGGCCGATGTTTCTGGAAGATTTTTTCACAGCTTTGGCCGGCGGTTTCATTGGTTCGAGAATGCCGTTCCGATGCAGACGTTGCGAAAGCGCGCGGGTGACGCGCCGTGGCCGGTGCCCATGGTCTGCATGGGCTGGCCTTTTCCGCAGTTGGGCGTGCCCCAAAGATTCCAGTGAGCGAGCTTGCAGATGGCGTCACACGAATTCCAGAATTCCGTGGTGATGCCGCTGTAACTGGGATTTTTGAGCATGCGAACTTTTGTTCCGCCTTTGATTTCCCAACCGATTTCCGTAGAAAACTGAAATTGATAGCGGCGGTCATCGATGGACCACGAACGGTTCGTCTCCATGAGGATACCGTCCTGGGTATCCGCGATGAGATCGTCGTAATCCCATGTACCGGGCAGCAGGCTGACGTTGGTCATTCGAATCATGGGGAGGCGGTTCCAGCTCTCGGTCCGCATGGTGCCGGAAGAACGGTTCAAACCGACGAGATGCGCCGTCTCGCGATTGGAAAGATAGCCGCGGAATTGGCCGTCCTTGATGATGTCGGTGCATTGCGCGGGAACGCCTTCATCATCGTAAGCAAACGTGCCGAGGCCGGGGCCGTGATCGAGCCGCGCATCGGCGACGACATTCACGATGCTGGAAGCGTATTTCAGATGATTCAGCTGATCGAGCGTCAAAAAACTGGTGCCGGCAAAATTGGCTTCCTGGCCGAGAACGCGGTCCAACTCGATGGGATGGCCGATGGATTCGTGAATTTGCAGGCCGAGCTGGCTGCCGCCCAGAATCAGCGTTCCGACTTTTTCAGGACATTGCGAGGCGGAGTGCAGCGCGGCGGCTTCTTCCGCGATGATCGGCGCGTTTCGGATCAAATCGAGCGATTCGATGAGTTCGTAGCCTTGCAGGGCATGCTGGCCGCCGAAACTATTGGGATAGGAACGCTTCTGGATTTCTTCGCCCTGAAAAGAAGTTGCGGCGATTCCGCAACCGGAAATGACTTTTCGCTGGTGAATTCGCGAGCCGATGCTGGAGGCAAACCACGAATCGATTTTTCGAAACTGCATGTCCGTTTCGGTCAGCGTGACGCCTTTGACCCGGCGCATTTCTTCGTCAGCGGCAAGCAGGAGAGTGAGCTGTGTTTCGAGAGGGATTTCGAACGGGTCCTTTCGAAAGGGGCTCTGCCAGCTATCGACGTAAGCCTCTTCCGGGGCCATGACGACTTCAGAGCGCTTTGCGAGAGCCGAAGCTTTCGCGATGGAAACGGCTTGCGCGGCGCAAGCAGCGACGCCTTCGCGTGTAAGGCGATCCGTGGAGGCGAAGCCCCAGGCGCCATTCGCCAGCGCGCGAATCCCGATGCCGAGCGACTCGCTCTGCGACAGGGTGCCGACTTGGCCGTTCTTGGTGGTCAAGTCGCGCTGGCGCAAATGCATCACGCGCACGTCGCCATAGGTGGCACCGCGCAGGCGGGCGGTGTCGAGAGCGTTGGTGCAGAGATCCCACATCAGAAGCGGTCACCTGGAAAATTGAAAATAGAAATTAGAAAAAGTCAGGGGCGACGGCCGCGACCGTCGCCCCTATGAAGATAACACGACCGAGTGGCCGGAATTAACAACTAGAGTTACGTGCCTTCTTGCCAGGAGGCGAGGTAGTGCTCCTGCTCTGGCGTGAGCTTGTCGAGCCGGTGGCCCATGGTTTCGAGTTTGAGACGCGCGATTTCCTTGTCCAGATTCTCGGGGACGACGTAGACCTGGGACTTGAGGTTCTTGTAATTCGCGCGCAGATACTCCGCGGAAAGCGCCTGGTTGGCAAAGCTCATGTCCATGACCGAAGCGGGATGACCTTCGGCAGTCGCGAGATTGACGAGGCGGCCTTCACCGAGCAGGTAGACCTTGCGGCCATCTTTCAATTTGTACTCGTCGACGAGCGGGCGAACTTCGCGCTTGGCGCCGGACATTTTCTCGAGCGCGGGGATGTCGATTTCGACGTTGAAGTGGCCGGAATTGCAAACGATCGCGCCGCCCTTCATGTGCTCGAAATGCTCGGCGCGAATGACGCTCTTATTGCCGGTGACGGTGATGAAGATGTCGCCCTGCTTCACCGCGTCGGCCATCGGCATCACGCGGAAACCATCCATAACGGCTTCAATTCCCTTCACCGGATCAATCTCGGTGATAATGACGTCCGCGCCGAGGCCCTTGGCGCGCATGGCTACGCCGCGTCCGCACCAGCCGTAGCCGGCGATGACGACTTTGAGGCCGGCGATAAGCACGTTGGTGGCGCGAATCACGCCGTCAATGGTGGATTGCCCGGTGCCGTAGCGATTATCGAAGAAGTGCTTGGTCATCGCGTCGTTGACGGCGATGATCGGATATTTCAGCGTGCCGTCCTTGGCCATGGCGCGAAGACGAATCACGCCGGTGGTGGTTTCTTCGGTGCCGGCGATGACTTCTGGAACGAGATCGGTGCGTTTCGTCAAAAGCATGGTAACGAGGTCGGCGCCATCGTCCATGGTGAATTGGGGCTTGTGCTCGAGCGCGGCGCGCAAGTGAGAATAGTAGGTCTCATTGTCCTCGCCTTTGATGGCGTAGGTGGGGATGTTGTAATCGCGGTTCAGCGAAGCAGCGACTTCGTCCTGTGTGGAGAGCGGGTTGGAGGCGCATAGCACGGCATCGGCGCCACCGTCGCGCAGGGCGATCATGAGATTTGCGGTTTCGCTGGTGACGTGCAGGCAAGCGGAAACGCGCAGGCCCTTGAGCGGCTGATCCTTGATGAAGCGTTTGCGGATGGATTCGAGCACAGGCATCTGCTGCGCGGCCCATTCGATCTTGCGCTTGCCGGCATCGGCGAGGCCGATATCCTTCACATCACCTTTTTTCAGTTCAGCGGTTGCCAATGTCGTGCTCCTCAATTTTGGATTTCGATTGTGAAGGGAGTGCAGAAACACTCCATTTGCCGCCCGGGGACGGAGGCCCCTACCCATAAACTTTCGAGTGTTAGCGCCGCGCCCCGACTTCCATGGTTGCCGCTGCGCCGAGTCCGGCAGCCTTGCGAAGCGCATCCGCGCGGTCCGTGCGCTCCCAGGTGAAGCCAGCTCCGCTTCGTCCGAAGTGGCCATAAGCGGCGGTCGGCTTGTAGATCGGACGGCGCAGGTCCAGCGTTTCGATGATGCTCTTGGGAGTCAGCGAGAAGATTTCACGGATTAGAGAGGTGATTTTTTCTTCCGGCACGGTCGCAGTTCCAAAAGTATCGGCCATGACGGAAACCGGTTCGGCAACGCCGATGGCATACGCGAGCTGCACTTCGGTCTTGCTCGCGAGACCAGCGGCCACGATATTCTTCGCGATGTAGCGGGCCATGTAGCACGCAGAGCGATCTACCTTGGAAGGATCCTTACCGGAGAAGGCGCCGCCGCCATGGCGGCTATAACCGCCGTAGGTATCCACGATAATCTTGCGGCCGGTCAGTCCGGCATCACCCATCGGCCCGCCAATCACAAAACGGCCCGTGGGGTTGATGTGATACTTGGTCTTCGAGTCCAGCATGGAAGCTGGAATGATCGGCTTGATGACGTGCTCGGTAACGGCGTCGCGAAGGTCCGAGTTGGAAACGGAATCGCTGTGCTGGGTGGAGATGACCACGCAATCTACGCGCGCGGGACGACCATTGCGGTATTCGATGGTGACCTGGGACTTCCCATCGGGCCGGAGAAAATCAACTTTTTTGGATTTGCGAATCTCGGCGAGGCGTTGCGTGAGGCGGTGGGCCAGCTGGATGGGCATGGGCATCAGTTCGTCGGTTTCATCGCAAGCAAACCCAAACATGAGGCCCTGATCGCCCGCTCCGCCGGTGTCCACGCCCATGGCGATATCCGGCGACTGGCGCTTGACGGTGCACATGACCGCGCAGGTGTCCGCGTCGTAGCCATATTTCGCGCGGTCATAGCCGACGCCGCGAATCGTATTGCGCACGAGATCATCATAATCCACGTGCGCGGTGGTGGTAATTTCACCCGCGACAACGGCGACGCCGGTGGTGATGAGGGTTTCGCAGGCGACGCGGCCCTTCGGGTCATGCCTCATGACCTCGTCAAGAACGGCGTCAGAAATCTGGTCGGCAATCTTGTCCGGGTGACCTTCGGTAACGGACTCCGAGGTGAAAAGAAAGTTGCGTAGGGCTTCGCTCAAAACAAGTTCTCCTTCGTAATTTGCGGCAGGCGCACCAATGCGGCTTCCGCGGTTCATTCGCGTTGGCTAATCCTTACAAAATTACCATCCACGGGAGTAAGAATCAACGCATTGATTCCAAATAGCTTACAGGCCGATTAAACGGTCGGAATTGTGCCGTGAACGGCTCCTGACTGCATTCATTGGCAAAGCTCAGGCTAGCTCCCCGTCGTCGTCCGGCAGAACATCAAGCTTTCCTTTGGTCTTTTTGGCCATCAGGTAGGAACGGATAAAGGGATCTAAATCGCCGTCCATGACTCGATCCACATCGCCGACTTCGAATTTTGTGCGGTGGTCCTTGATCAGGCGATATGGCTGCATCACGTAGGAGCGAATTTGACTACCGAAGGAGATGTCCAGCTTGCTCTCGTCGAGCTTGTCGGTATGCGCCTGGCGCTTTTTAACTTCTTCATCATACAAGCGGGAGCGGAGCATCTTCATGGCCATCTCGCGATTTTTGCCCTGGCTGCGCTGGGCCTGGCACGCGACGACGATGTTGGTGGGAATGTGAGTGATTCGGACGGCGGTTTCTACCTTGTTGACGTTTTGGCCGCCCTTGCCGCCGGAACGAAAGGTATCCACGCGCAGGTCTTCGGGGCGAATGTTGATTTCAATGCGGTCGTCTATTTCAGGGATGACAAAGACGGAGGCAAAAGAAGTGTGACGGCGCGCGGCCTGATCAAAGGGGGAGATTCGAACGAGGCGATGAACTCCGGTTTCTCCCGCGAGGAGGCCGTAGGCATTTTCGCCGGAAAATTGGACGGTGGCGGATTTAATGCCGGCTTCTTCGCCCGGAGTCTCGTCGAGAAGTTCGGCGGCCATGCCCTTGCGTTCCGCCCAACGCAGATACATGCGAAGAAGGATAGAGGCCCAATCCTGGGATTCGGTGCCACCCGCGCCGGGCTTGATGGTCATGATGGCATTGAGGTGATCGGTCTCGCCGGAGAGAAGCGTTTTTGTTTCGAGCTCCGAGATGTAAGTATCGGCGGCGCTGAGTTCCTTGTCGAGGTCCTTGAGCAAATCGTTTTTTTGCTCGACGTTGGTTTCTTCCTGGGCGAGGTGGATGTACGTTTCGACGTCGCTGGAAATCGACGTGAGTTTTTCGTCGGCGGCAATCTGCTCTTCGGCGCGTTTTCGCTCGCGGAGGACACTCTGTGCCGCTTCCTGATCGTTCCAGAAACCGGGATCGGCGACGCGGGCTTCTAGAGTTTTCAGGCGCTCGCGGTACTGCGGCGCGTCAAAGATAGCTCCGCACAAGATGGATGCGCTGCTTGAGGCCTTCGTAGCGGTGCTGAAGATCTTCGAGGATCATGCTCAATGGAAATTCGCGCGCCGGGTGTGGGCGCTACTTTGCCTTTCGAAAAGTGTTCGCAACTAGAATAGCGGAAACCAGCAGGCAGAGCCAGGCGAACCAGTCGCCGAACCGTGTGTAGATGGTCTCGTCCGTTCGAAAGTCATAGGGCAAGTCGGCATAAGCACGCACGTCCGGCGGAAGCGGCGCAAAAATGCGGCCGTAGGGATCGATGGAGACAGTGAAGCCATTGTTGGTCGTTCGAATGATCCAGCGGCGGTTTTCGACGGCGCGAACGCGCGCCATATGAAGATGTTGCTCGGCGGCAGCAGAGCGCCCAAACCAGCCGTCATTGGAAATGTTAATCAAGAGCTGTGCGCCATTCGCGGCGAAGCGCCGGACTTCGCCGGGATAGATGGCTTCATAGCAAATGAAGACGCCAAACGTATTGCCGCCCGGCAAACGTCCCACAACATACCGGTTCCCCTTGCGAAAGCCGCCGACTTCATCGGAAACGCTGGTGACCACGCGATGAATCAGCGGAAAGGGTTCGAACTCACCGAAGGGAACAAGGTGGATTTTGTCATAGACGAAGACGCGCTGGCCCTGCGCGTCAAACAGCAATGCGCTGTTATATGGCGCCAGGTTGCCGTGCGGCACTTTGTCTGCCGCGTCTACCGGCGGCTTCCATTCAATCGCGCCGGCAAGAAACGGACGGTTGAATTGGATGGCAAGCAAGGAAGCAATCTTGGCGAAGCGCAAATCCTGAAAAGAAAATGGCGCGGGGGCTTCCGGCCATACAAGCAGGTCTGGCTGAATCGCGGCAGGAGTCAGGCTGAGCCGTTCAATTTCTTCCAGGTCCGAAGTGTGGGATTGAAACCAGTCCGCTCCGTAGGATTGTACTTCGGGAAAATTGAGTTGAACGGCGCGTGCCAAATGATGCGCCGGCGCTTCGGGCAGCATCCGCGGCCCTAAGAACGCGAGGAGGAGAAGAGTTACGGCAATCGCACTTGCGATCGTGAGGCGCCTCTTCCAGGTGAGCGCATCAGAGGCGGCGGTCCATGCGAGGAGCGCATTGACCGCTGCTACTAGAAAAGAGAGTCCATAGATTCCAGTGGCAGCCGTTACCTGAACGAGAGCTGGATTTACTGCCGCCGAATAGCCAAGCAGATTCCATGGAAAGCTGATCTCGGGAAGATAGGCGCGAGCAAGCTCCGTCGACACCCACAGGAATGGCGCAGCGGTGCACGCCAGCTCAATGCTTCGGCGAGAGATGCGATTCACCGCCCAGCCGAAAGTCCCGATCAAAATGCCCCAGACGCTTGCGATCAATAGCAAGACGCCCCAACCGCCGGCTGCCGAAAGGCCTCCGTGAACCGAAAGAACGGTGGCGATCCACGGCACGGAAGTAAAAACAAAAAAGATGGCGTGAAGAAATCCGCTGAGGAATGCCACGCGCGGACGTGCACCAACCAAAGTAATGATTAGAATTCCAACGCAGGTCCACGAGTAGATGCTGAGATAGAGTCCCGTAAAGGAAAGCGACAGCGCCGCGCCAGAAGCGGCCGCGATCATGACGCGCAAGACTGAGAGGGTTTCTGTACCCGGCTCCGGACGAAGATGTGTGCGCCAGCTTCCCGCAGCCATCAGTGTTTCACGATGGCTTTAAACCCGGCGCCCTCGAGGCCTTTCCTGGCGGCTTCGGCGGCTTTCTGATCCACGTAGGGGCCGACCTGTACGTGATAATACTTGTCGGTGCGCGGCGCGAGAACGAAAGCGGGAAATTTTTTCTTTTGCAGTCGAGTCGCAAGATCAACGGCGTCGGCTTCTTTTGTGAGCGCCGCCACCTGCAACGTGTATTCGCCTGCAGGTATGGACGGTGCACTCGAGGATTTTGACGGGCTGCCAGCGGTCTTGCTTGGCGCGGATGTTCGCGCGACGGCAGGAGTGGGATTCGGAGTCGCCGGAGCCGGGGTCCCCACGGGCTTCAACTCGTCAGGGGCCTTCTTCGTTTTGCCCGCGTCGTAAAACTCCCAATCGGGATTCGGTTTCGAAGTTGGGTCGGTGCTCGTTTCGGAGGGCGCGGGCCTATTGGCGCGCTTTGGTACGGGTTCCGAATGGCCAGACGCGGATCCTTCCGGTTTCGGACGCGGGTCCAGGGCGGCGCGCACTTGTCCATCGTACTGGCTGCGGCCCATCACGTAGCCGAGCGTAAAGAACACGCCCGAAAACAGCAGCATCAGCATGAACAAGCCGATGACGTGCCGGCTTTCGAGCACACGCTCTCCCGCGCCTCCTCGTTTTCCCCCAGAAGCCATTCTTACTTTTGCGGTCCCCCTAAATTCTTAGTCCACTGATTAATGATATCGATAGGCAGGGGAAACACAATCGTTGTGTTCTTCTCGACACCTATCTCGGTGAGTGTCTGCAGGTAGCGGAGCTGGATGGCAGAGGGCTGTGTTTCGAGAACCTTCGCGGCGTCGGCGAGTTTTTGCGAAGCTTCGAATTCGCCTTCGGCGTGAATAATCTTTGCGCGGCGCTCGCGTTCGGCTTCGGCCTGTTTGGCGATGGCGCGCTGCATCTGCTCGGGAATGTCGACCTGTTTCACCTCGACTTTGGAGACCTTGATGCCCCAAGGTTCCGTGTCCGTGTCGAGAATGATCTGAAGCTTGGCGTTGACCTTGTCGCGTTGGGAAAGGATCTCATCGAGTTCGAATTGCCCGACGACGCTGCGAATGGTGGTCTGGGCCAACTGCGAAGTCGCGTAGGTGTAGTTCTGCACTTGCGAGAGGGCCTGGTTGGCGTCCACCACGCGGAAATAGCAAACCGCGTTGACCTTCACGGAAACGTTGTCTCGCGTGATGATGTCCTGCGGCGGAACATCCAAGGTCTCAATTCGCAGCGGAATCCGGTAGAGCGTTTCGATCGGCCAAAACACCAGGTTTATGCCGGCGCTCTTTGCTTCCGGTATCAGGCGCCCAAGCCGAAGTACAACGCCGCGTTCCCATTCCTTGATGATATAGATCGAATTCCAGAACCAGACGAGGAAGACCCCGAGAACGACAAACAGCGGAATTCCAACAAACCCAATCTCCATATTTTTCTCCTGTACTCAGAAAATTGCTATTTCGCAACCGAAACGGCCGCGTCCGCCGGCTCGACGTATAATTTCAGACCGTCGACGCGCAAGATCCGGACAGTGCTGCCTTCTTCCACGGGCTGGGAAGACTCCGCCTGCCAGAGCTCACCGTGCACGCGAATCATTCCCTCGGCACCCGCCGGCAGACGCGCGATGGCGACGCCCTGTGCTCCGATCAATTCTTCCTTGCCCGTCACTGATTTCCATTTCCGCGAGCGCAGGACCAGCCGCATTAGAAAGACGGTGAGCAGCGCAAATGGCAAAGTCGCCGCGAGCGCCACGCCAACGCTGACTCCGCCCGATGTGAGTGGCGAACGGATCAGAAAGATCGCACCCAAAAACATCGAGACGACTCCTCCCAGAGCCAGGACGCCGTGACTTGGCATTTTGGCTTCCAGGATGAAAAAAGCCAGCGCGAGCAGAATCAGCAATAGGCCGGCAAGATTCACAGGAAGAAATTGCATGGCATACAGCGCGAGGATCAGGCAGATTCCGCCAATCACTCCCGGCGCAATCACACCGGGATGCGTGAACTCCGTGTACAGGCCAAGCACGCCGAGAATCAGCAGCACGAAAAAGACGTCCGGCTGCACGATGCGCGCCAGAAACTTTTGCCGGGTAGAAAGCTGAAACGGGGCGCGCACGGAATCCTTGAGCGCCAGCGTTATTTTCGTTCCGTCGAAGCGTGTTATCGACCGGCCGTCGAGTTGGCGCAACAAATCGTCGGTCGAACTTGCGATAAGGTCGATCATCTTGCCATTCAGCGCTTCTTTTTCCGTAAACGCCGTGGATTCCGTGATGGCCTTTTCCGCCAGCACAGGATTGCGTCCGCGCGTTTCCGTGAAGCTGCGCAGAAAGGCCATGGCGTCCTGGTTGATCTTCTTGCGCAGCACATCGTCAATCTGCGGAACGTATCCGCCGATCGAGAGCACGGGAGAAGCAGCACCTGCGTGCGTCCCTGGGGCCATCGCGGCGATATCCGCCGATAGCAATATGTAGAATCCCGCGGAAGCACCACGCGCTCCCGTAGGCGAAACGTAAACCGCGACCGGCACGGGCGACGCAAGAATGTGCTGAATCATATCCTTCATCGAATCGCTCAGCCCGCCGGGAGTATCCATGGTGATGAGCACCAGCGAGGCGTGACGCCTCGCCGCATCCGCGAGGCCTTCGTCAATATACGTCGCCAATATGGGCTCAACTTCGCTATCGAGGGTGAGTTCCTGAACGAAGGGGCCGGCCGGATGTTCGTCGGCCGTCGCGGCGGGAAGCAATACAGAGATTGCAGAAGCGACCAGGATGCCGAGAAGTGAAAGCGATGCAAGCCACTGAAATCCCCGAGATTCAGAGACACGTCGAATCAAGTACAGCCAACCGGTCATCGCGCACCTCCACCGGGCTTCTTCTGGTTTGCGTTGAACTTCTGCAGGTGTTCGAGAAGCTGTTTCGCTTCCGCATAGTTTGGAGCCAGCTTCAGCGCGCGCTCCACTTCCGTGCGCGCAAGATCCGGTTTTTTCTGTTCCAAATAGATTTTCGCCAGCGTCGTTCGGACCACGGCGGAATCCCGCGCTTCCAGCGAGGCTTGAAGATCCTTCACAGCATCTTCCAGCTTGCCACGGCGGCGATCGATTTCTCCCAGTCCCTGGAGCGCCGAGGCATTGTGGGGATCGCCGGCAAGGGCGGCGCGAAATTCTTTTTCCGCCGCATCCACATGCCCCGCGGAAAGCTCCTGACGCGCGCGGCGAATGTGCGCCGCCGGTGTGTCCGCGGAGCCGCCGGAGGCCGCGACCACTGAACCAGATTCGGGGGATTCCAGCCCCGCGCGGAGAGCGGTTACATCGAGCTCGGTCTTGATGCGAATCAGCTTGAACACGAATTCATTCTTCGCATCCAGATGAATCGCGGGCAGGCCATTGGGGCCAAACGCCTCGATCGCCGTTCCCCGCTCCTGCTCCGCCTCGGATTTATTCCCTGCTTTTTCCAGGGACAAGATCAGCATTGCCCGGTCTTCCGGATTGTCCGGCTCGCGTTCCACGGATTCGCGAAAGAATCTCGCCGCAGCCGCCGCATCATTGGCTTGCAGCGCCAATAAACCCGAATTAAACGTGTAGTCATCCTCGTCAGGATCGAGCTCCGCAGCGCGAGCGAGATCCGCCTGGGCGGCGGGAACTTTCCCCTGGCGGGCCAGCGCGACGGCAATGTTATTCAGGATTTCCGGCAGGTCCGCCCCGGCAACGAGGTTGTTCCGCAATACTTCCTGGAGCGAAGTAAACACTTCCTCAGCGCGATCCGGTTGGCCAAGCAACAGGCGGCAGACACCCGTGGCGAAAACCGCTTCCGCATAGCGGTCATGTTTCTTGGGCACTTTGGCGTACCATGGCAGCGCCGAATCGCAGTCGCGCCGCGCAAAGTAGGCTTCCGCGAGCGCAAAATCCGGGTCCGGCCAATCCGGCTCGAGCCTCGCCGCCTCCCGCAACTCACGCAAGCGCACATCATCTTCGGTGGCCAGTAGCCCGCGGATGTAGTGTTCGAACGCGTCGAGGCGAAGTGGCCGCTGGCGTTTTGTGAATTCAGCGAGACTCAATGGGTAGCGCGGATCGCTGGTTGTGAGCATGCGCCACACCAACCGCATATTCAAATCCATGAGCGTATTGAGAGCGCCGGTCTCCGGGAGCGGTGCAAGCAGGGACGTGGGATTCACTTTGAGCACGCGCGCTTCGACCGTGAGCGATGTGCCATTCGAAGTGTATTTCCCAAAAACCACAAAATCGGCATCGAGATCTTCCGCGGCATGCAGCATGGTCGCGCGGCTCAACTTGGAGGTGTGCGGAAGGCCGTAGCGCTCGAGTTCCGTAATGCGCCCCGCGTGTGAATACACCTGCTCGCCCGCAGCGGACAGCCTCTGGATGGTTAATTCTTCGAGGCCCTCGCCCAGCCAGTCCAGCCGCGGCGACGAACCAGCGTTTTCGAACGGAAATACCAGGAATACGCCTTGCTGATAACTGGATGTCGGGGCAATGCGGTTCCTGGGTGCAGGTTGCTGTGCGAGGGCGGCTGTAGTTCCAACAGCAACGAAGCCGGAGAGCAGGATTAGGCAACGCGCGGAGAAGAAATGGCGGCCCATGTCACTAGCATTGTAGCAGACGCAAGCACGCCTTTCGCGTTGGCGCAGGCAGTAAGCAAGTAAATCTGAGAATCGCCGGAAAGGTCAGGGTTGATGGGTATCCGGCGGCTTCGGAGCAAGAATCTCCTGGATTCCCGGCTCCTTGAGCACCGCGGCAAAAGCCGGATCGGATTTTGCTGCCGCGAGCTGCGTATAGCCTTCGTCCTTCGCCTTGCGGAGATAGATCATGCAGCGTTCCAAGTTACCGGCTTCGGCGAAAGACTTCGCCAGCAGGTAGTAAAAACGTCCGCGGTCATTTACGGAACGATCCTGCAACAGCGACCCGCTCCTCGAACTGTTGTGCTCGAATAGCAGCGGATCCAATGCCAGCGCCTGGCGGAAAGAGGAGATGGCCTCCTCATATTTCTTGTCGCCGAAGTAAGCGTAGGCCAGATTGCTGTACAGCACGGCCATGTCGTTGCGGATGTTTAGCGCCTTTTGATAGGCCTTGATGGCTTTGCCGTACCGTTTACGCTGATACCAGATCGTGCCGATGTTATTTTGCGCATCCGCGTATGTGGGATCCACTTTCGAGGCGCGCTCATAATATTTTAGCGCCAGCGCCAGTGCCGATTGCTGGTGCAACGAAATGCCGAGTTTGTTCAGGTACACCGGATTTTTCGGGTTCTGATCCGCCAGCCTCTTGTAAACCAGCGTCGCTTCCCGGTAGTCCTTGCGGACCATATAGAGATCGGCAAGCTGCTCGTCCGTCAGCTCCGGCCGGACGACAATAACGGCGGGGTCCGTGGGCGATTGCGCTTGTGACTGCGGCTGGGATTGTCCCATTCGCGGCGCAACCTCTGTACTGGGATTTTCAAAGAGCGACTGTCCTGCAGAGGGCATGGAAAGACTAAAGAGGAGGATACTTGCTGGAAACGCCATTCGAATACAGGTCATGGCGGGTCTCCCTTCTCCGGCTTTGGCTTGGCCTTGTCGGGTTCCTTCTTCTTGTCCCCAAAGATACCAAATATCTTCTGTAAAGGGTTCTTTTTCTTTTCGCCCGTCTGCGCAGGAGTATCGGGGGTACCCTGGCCCGTGGCATTGGGCGGGCGGTTCGGGTCGTACGGGGTGACCGGCTGCCCATTCTCGTCGGTTTGCGCGGTCTTGGATTGGCCTCCGAATATGTGGGAAAGGACCGAGCCGGTCGAAGTAACCAGGCTGTGACCGCCGTGGAGCTCGCACATTTGGGTTGGCGCTGAACCCGCGACGTACACTTCCTCGCGGGTCGTCGGACAGTTGGGGGTGGCAAGCTGTAATGATTCCGGGTCGATGATCACCGACTGCACGCCTTCCGGCATGGTGAAGTCTTTTACGTCCTTATATTGCGACAAGGCCGTGGCGCGAATCATGAAATCCGCCCAGATCGGCGCCGCCACTGCGCCGCCGGTGAATCCGATGTCGCGATTGTCGTCGAAGCCAATCCAGATCACACAGAGAAGATTCGAAGTGAAGCCTGCGAACCAGCCGTCCCGGGAGGTACCCGTTTTTCCGGCGGCGGGGAGAGTGAAACCACGCGAGCGTACTCCGGCGCCGGTGCCTCGATTCAGCACGTCCTTCAGGAGGCTATCAACGAGAAAAGCGACGCGTGGATCGAGAGCCTGACGGGTCTGCGGGGTGAATTTTTCGACTTCTGTCCCCTGGGCATCAATCACGCTCCGCAGAAACTGCGGCTCGGCACGGGTGCCTACGTTTGCAAAGGTGGTGTAGCCCGCGGCGACATCGATCGGTGTCATTTCGTAGGCGCCCAGAGCCACGGCAGGCGTCGGCTGGATATTCATGCCCAGCCCCATCTTTCGCGCCACCTGCACAACGCGGCCATAGCCGATCAGCTCGGCGACTTTGACGGTGGCCACATTGAGCGAGTTCGTCAGCGCATCCCGAACCGTCACGCGCCCCATGAATTTTTCGCCGTAGTTATTGGGGGTGTAATCCTTGCCGTCGAACTCGAAGGTGGTAGGCTCGTCGTCGATGGTGGTCGCGGGTGTGATGATCGGCTGCACGCCGTCCACGGCATTGTCGAAGGCTGCCGCGTAAACAAAGGGTTTGAAAACCGAGCCGGGCTGACGATGCGCGAGAGCGTGGTTGAGCTGGCTCTGACCGTAATCCCGCCCTCCGACCACTGCCTTGATTTCACCCGTGCGAGGATCCAGCGCAACCAAGGCTACCTGCGCCTGCGGTATCGGCTCGGTGATCCCCTTTTTCGCGTTCTCGCGGCGCCACTTGTCGTACTTTTTCGCGAGAAGCAAGTCCACGTTTTTCATCCCTGCATCGACCGCGGCAACGGCGGCGCGTTGCAGCGCGGGATCCAGTGTCGTGTAGACGCGGAAATTCTGGCTCAAGAGTTCGTTTTCGGAGTATTTGTCGAGGAGATGGTCCTTCACCATGTCCACGAAGTAAGGCGCGTCTCCGCCGGAGACCGAGGTACGCACGATTTTCAGCGGTGCGCGCTTGCCATCCTGCACATCCGCCTCGTTGATGTACTTATTCTCCAGCATCTGCGTCAGGACGCGGTCACGCGCCTGGCCCCCGCGCTCGGGATGCCGGTCGGCAGACGAATAGAAGTTTGGCGCGCGAATGATGCCCGCGAGATACGCGCACTCGCCCAGGGACAACTGCCGCAGGTCCTTGCCGAAATAGGCCACACTGGCTTCGGAGAACCCGCGAATTCCGAAACTCCCGCGATTTCCCAGGTACACCTCATTCGCATACATCTCAAAAATTTGTTGCTTGGTAAAGCGCTGCTCGAGCTCGATTGAAACCATCGCTTCGGCGAGTTTTCGCCGCCAGGTCCGCTCGTTCGAAAAGAAGAAGGTGCGCGCCAACTGCATGGTGATGGTACTCGCACCCTGGTAGTGCTGGCTGCTATGCCGCACGTCGGCCCACGCTGCGCCCACGATTCGAATGAAATCAAAACCGCCATGTTCGAAGAAGCGCTTGTCTTCCGCGGAAAGAATGGCGTCCACCAGCGTTGCAGGCAAGTCATCGTACCGGACTCGGCGCCGTTTCTCACGGGCGCTGTCAAAGAGATTGGTGATCAGGTCCGGCTCGATTTCGGCGCTGTTCAGGTCCGGGCCGCCGGAAAGCGGCTTGATGGATTTCACGGTTTTCCCGTGAAACTGTACCGCCAGCGCGTTCTTCTCCCCGAAATAGGAAAGTTTGGACGGGCGGATATCGACGGTGTTCCCCTGGACGGTGAATTGGCCGCGGGCGTTATCGTCATGCTCCGGCCGGTACCCGACGCGAGTGAGATAGGTGGCCAGATCGTCCGCTCCCCAGGCCTGGTCAACGAAGATGTGCTCCGGGGCGGAAAAAATCTGCGTGGTGTTTTGCAGGCTGGTCCCGGAGAGCCGCGCATCGATCATGCGCGAGTACTTCACGTAGTAGTAGGTAAAGATTCCGCCGGCGATGAGAAACATGGCGAAGACGATGCCGAGGATCGCCAAACCGATCGCCGAGGTAAAAAATCCTTTTTGAATGCGAATGCGCAAACCAGTGCTCCCGAGGGCTGAACTTTTATTGTCTCGCAAGACCACGCCCCAGGAAAGGCAGAGTTCCCCTATGTCGCAACTTCAGCACAGAGCCAGGAAGGGGGCAGCGCCAATCCGAGGCCTCAAAACAGGGCCTTGTTTTCGCTTGATGGAGAAAAATTGAGATCGATGTGGTAGAAGAGCAAGTCCACGGGAACGGTATAGTTCAACGAAATCTTCACGATGGCGTTGCTGGCGGCTACTTTGATGTCTTCCCTCTTGGCCGGAATATCCAGGTCCTGCACGGTTTTGAAAATATTGTCGCGAATCTGATCCTCGCTGTAACGATTGACCACGGCAAACCGCGCCTGCTCCTGCATCTTGTCGGAGAGTTCGTACTCCGAGACGTACGCGGGAATGATCTTCACTGCGGAGTAGATGATCAGCACAATGACCACGGTAAAGAGGATGGCCTTAAGTTTGCCCTCCCCGCGCTCGGAGTGACGTTGCGCCAGCATGGGGCGATTTGCATTGCGAAAAAGGTTCAAGAACGCAGCTCCCGGGGCGTTTCGGCCGAATTTGCAGGTTCGCCGTGCGGCGAAGCCCAGAAGCCCCTGTTACTTACGCTAGCATCCGCATGGAGGAGTGTCGAGAAGTTGGCGCAGGCCATGTTCCCGGAAAGGAACGGGCTTAGTAAGCACGTCCGAAAATCGCGCGCTCGGCCGATGGCTTGCCGCAAGCTACGCAGGTGCCTGAGCCGCCAGGCTGTTCGAGCGGGATACATCGCATAGTGGCACGGGTTTCTTCCTTGATTTTGGCTTCACAGTCGGTGCTGCCACACCAAAAGGAGAGGGCAAAGCCGTTTTCGACGGCCTTTTTCAGGTCCTCGTAGGTGGTTGCATCGTGCGTATTGCTCTTTCGAAAGGCCAGCGCCTTATCGTGAAGCGACTGTTGAATTTCAGCCAATAAGCGTTCAACTGTCGACGGCAAATCAGCCAATGACACGCTGATCTTCCCTTCCCGGCCCGGCCGGTCGCGTCGCGCTAGCACGGCAGCCTGTTTGGCGACGTCTTTGGGGCCGAGTTCAATGCGGAGGGGAACGCCGCGCATCTCCCAATCGTTGAATTTCCAGCCGGGGCTCTGACCTTCGCGCTCGTCCAGCGTGACGCGAATGTCGGCTTTCGCCAGCTCCGCCTTCAGCTTTCTCGCGGTCTCGAGAACCACGGTCTTTTCTTCGTCCGTCTTGAAGATCGGCACGATGACGGCCTGGTAGGGCGCGAGTTTCGGCGGCAGGACCAGCCCCTGGTCATCGCCGTGCACCATGATAATCGCGCCGATCATGCGCGTTGAAAGGCCCCACGACGTGGTCCAACAGTGCTGCAGCTGGCCGTTCTGATCGAGATATCTGACCTCGAAGGCTTGGGCGAAATTCTGCCCCAGAAAATGCGACGTGCCGGATTGCAGAGCTTTGCCATCGCCCATCATCGCTTCAATCGAGAACGTCGTGTCGGCGCCGGCGAATTTCTCCGCGTCGGATTTTTTTCCCGGGATCACGGGAATCGCGGCATCCTTCACCGCGAAGTCGGTGTAAATGTCCAACATCTGCCGCGTCTCGGCTTCGGCTTCCTCGCGAGTGGCATGCGCGGTGTGGCCCTCCTGCCAGTAAAACTCCAGCGTGCGGAGAAAAAGCTTTGTGCGCAGTTCCCAGCGCACTACGCTGTTCCACTGGTTCATCAAAACCGGCAGGTCGCGGTACGATTGAATCCATTTCGACCACATATGGCCAATGATGGTCTCCGATGTCGGGCGAATCACCAGAGGTTCCGCGAGTTCTTCACCACCACCAATGGTGACCACCGCCAGCTCCGGCGAAAACCCCTCGACGTGATGCTTCTCCTTATCGATGAAGCTGCGAGGAATCAATAGGGGAAACGCCACGTTCTGATGACCCGTGGCTTTGAAGCGGCGGTCCAGCGCCTGCTGAATGTTCTCCCACAGTGCCCAGCCGTAGGGGCGCACGATCATGCAGCCGCGCACCGGCGCATAATCGGCGAGTTGCGCCTTCAAAACCAGCTGGTTGTACCACTCGGAAAAATCTTGTGCCCGGGTCGGCAGCTTTTCTTCAGCCATGCGGCGGTTTGTCCGTTCCTCACAGAAGCAATATCTTCAGCTATGTGAACTCAAAAGCGTAGCGGACGCCTGCAAGCGTGTCAACGCGCCTATCAGCCACCCCGACCGCTTCTGGCTCTTGCGAGCTTTGCCACATGGCATTACCATGCCTCTCGCCCGAACGGACGCTTTCAGGCCGTGTCCGGCCAGCGATATTCTCCAAGGGAGACACCGCGCCATGAAACGCACCACTTTAATTTGCATGCTCCTTCTTTGCGCCGCGCAACTCGCTTCCGCGCAGGATTGGGCCAAAGCGACGCTGCAAAGATCTCCGCGCCACAGTGAATGGGTCACCATTAAGCACGATGGCCGTTCGGTCGAAACCTTCGTCGTCTATCCCGAGTCGAAAGGCAAGACCCCTGTCGTGCTGATCATTCACGAAATCTTCGGCATGACCGACTGGGTGCAGGATCTGGCGGATCAGGTAGCCGCGGCCGGATACATCGCCGTCGCTCCCGATCTGCTCTCCGGCATGGGTCCGAACGGCGGCCGCAGCTCTGATTTTGCCGCGGACAAAACGATGGAGGCAGTCAGCCACCTGAATCCCGATCAGGTGACCGCGGATCTGAATGCCGCGGCCGACTATGGCCGCAAGCTTCCCGCCTCCAGTGGCAAGCTATTCGTTGGCGGATTCTGCTGGGGCGGTAGCCAAACATTCCGATTCGCAACCAACCGCGCGGATCTTGCTGCGGCCTTCGTTTTCTACGGCGGGCCGCCTGAAAAAGATGCCATGGCTCGCATCAAAGCACCGGTCTATGGCTTCTATGCTGGGAATGACGCGCGCATCGACGCGACCATCCCCGATACCATCACGCAAATGAAGGCCGCCGGCAAGACTTACGACCCGGTAACCTACGAAGGCGCCGGACACGGCTTTATGCGCGCCGGCGAGGCTCCCGATGCCAACGAAGCCAACAAGAAGGCCCGCGCCGACGCCTGGGTCCGCTGGAAAAGCCTGCTAAGCCAGTAGAGCCACGAATCATTGATTTTTATTGAGATTAACTTGTGCTCCGCAGTCCGTGCGGCATCCGGCCCCGCAAGACGGGGCTTATCGTCTCGCTGAAACTCAAACGAGGACTGGCTGTCTTCTCTAGTGGAAAAACACTCCGCTCACCACCGCGTTTATCCCAGTATTCAGAGTGACGTTGATCTTCACGTGCCCCGATACATTCCACACCAGATACACTCCGTTGCTGAAACTCGTCAGGCTCCTCGTATCCAGCACGCTGCTCGTGTTCCCATCCACCACCTGCACCGTCTCCACTCTTCCTTTGTTGTCCCAATCCACCGCATACAGCGCAAACGGATGCAGCTTCCCATCCGTCATGTTTACATCCAGCGTGAACGTCCCGTTCAGAAACCACGTCGCCGCTATCCGCCCCGTACCGCTCCCCGTCTGCAACGCTCGCGGATCCGTCGTGCTCGCTGCCCACGTCCAGTTTTGCTCATTCTGCAGCCCAAACGTCGCATAGCTCGGAATGCTCTGCGTATCGTTGGCCACCGAATATCCGTCCGCTCCGTACACCCCGTGCCAACTGCCTTCCGTGGCTGTGTCCATATTCACGAAGTTCGCCACCGCTCCGGCAATCAGATTGACCGTCGCCGTCCCCGACGCTGTCCCATCCGCGCTCGTCGCTTTCACCGTCACCTGCGCGGGTGTAATGGTCCCCGGCGCTGTGTACAGCCCGCTCGCCGAGACGCTCCCTGGTGCCGCACTCGCCGGGCTTACCCCTCCAATCGTCCACGTCACCGCCTGGCTCGAGGCTCCCGTAACCGTCGCACTATACTGCTGCTGTTGCCCTGCTCCCAGATTGACGGTCGGCGGGCTTACGCTCACGTTCTCCGCTCCCGGCCCATTACCTCCAAAAAACACTCCGCTCACCACCGCGTTTATCCCAGTATTCAGAGTGACGTTGATCTTCACGTGCCCCGATACATTCCACACCAGATACACTCCGTTGCTGAAACTCGTCAGGCTCCTCGTATCCAGCACGCTGCTCGTGTTCCCATCCACCACCTGCACCGTCTCCACTCTTCCTTTGTTGTCCCAATCCACCGCATACAGCGCAAACGGATGCAGCTTCCCATCCGTCATGTTTACATCCAGCGTGAACGTCCCGTTCAGAAACCACGTCGCCGCTATCCGCCCCGTACCGCTCCCCGTCTGCAACGCTCGCGGATCCGTCGTGCTCGCTGCCCACGTCCAGTTTTGCTCATTCTGCAGCCCAAACGTCGCATAGCTCGGAATGCTCTGCGTATCGTTGGCCACCGAATATCCGTCCGCTCC
>Ga0210403_10000100_pt1 | contig 96136 bp, 72 predicted proteins | sample IncBWC19MmetaG_FD_150863 | JGI IMG/M metagenome (GOLD analysis project Ga0210403, IMG submission 150863) | Forest soil microbial communities from Barre Woods Harvard Forest LTER site, Petersham, Massachusetts, United States - Inc-BW-C-19-M | ecosystem: Environmental > Terrestrial > Soil >...
CGTGGCGGGCGCCTTTGACCTTGCACCTACACGCCCAATGCGACGCCGCCAACGAAGCGCGCATCTCCGGTCCACTCACGTGCAGGTCGCCCGAACTGGGCCACTGGGGGCCGGATCCTCCAAAGAGCCCGGCCGCAAGGAAAGACCGAGCGCTCGGTCCTTCCTTGCGGTGAAACCCATTTAGCCTACGGCGCGGTCTTGGCCGCCTCATTCAAGATCATCGCCAGCCGCACTCCGGCTTGCGCGATGCGCCGTTCTACCACCGGCCCCGCCTTGTCCTGGTACGCCTCGCCGGCAGTAATGTGCTGCTGCAGCAGCCGCTGCCCGATGTTGTTGTCGTCCGAGCAGCTGTGCACCGGCACATTGGGCTCGATCGCGATCTTCGGAGATAGCCAGCCGTAGACTGTCGCTTCCGCCTGCTCGTGGCTTTCCCAGGCCCAGTCGTCCACGTGGATGCCGGCCTTCTGCCACCCTTCGATGTCCGCGCTGAAGTTTTCCACCAGTGTGTCGGCATACTCCGCAGGGTCCGCGCCTTCCATGTCGCGCTCGGGAATGGCCGTGTCCCACAAGCCGTGCAGGTTGGGCGAGAAACCGTGGCCGGTCTCGTGCGCCTTGCGGCGGAAATACTTCACCGGAACGCAGTTTCCGCCCTCGTCGTCGTTGGTCGTGGCGTGCAGCGGCTGATGCAGGTCGCCCACGAAATGGATGACGTAGCGCGCGGCGTCGGCGCGCTTTACTCCGTCGGCGTTCTTGTCCTTCAAGATCGCCACCTGTTCCGCGATGGCCTTGGTCACACAGCCTTCGCTGGCGCAAAAACCTTCGATCGGACCTCGCGGCGCGCCGCGCGGAATGTCGATGTAATGCCACGGCCCATTCTTCCGATCCCCACGAATATCGTCCGGCCAGGTGGAGGCGTCGGCCAGGGGGTCGCCCACGGCGCCGCCGCAGTAGCGTTTCAGCTTGGGATCGACCGGATTGGCGTTCAACAACGCCAGCAACATTTGCTTCGCTTCCGGAGTGAGGTGCTTCTCCGCGATCAGCGCCACGGTCTGATGCCCCTTGCAACCCCAGGCCTGCGCCGCCGGCGCAGTCACTGAAATGGCGAAAAGAACGGCAAGCGATGCGAGAAAAGAAGCGGCCTGCGACACACCGGCACGAAGATTCATGGTCCCAACCTCAATCCAGATTTAATGAAATTCTCGACGGAAAGAAAGATGGTTCCCGGCCAATCTTGGTTTCACGCGCTCAGCCAGCGTCCGATGGGCCGCCACGATTCCGTATGATCGCAGATCACCCGCAGCGTCGCGGTAATCGGAATCGCCAGCAGCAGGCCCATGCCGCCCCATACCCAGCCCCAGAACAGCAGCGAAATCGTGATGGCCACGGCGTTCAGCCGTACCCGGCGCCCCACCAACTGCGGCGCCACCAGGTTCAACGCCAGCACGTGAATGGTGGTCAGCACTCCTGCAATCAAGACAAATGAGCCAATGGTCCTGAATTTCGCCAACGCGATCAAAAACGCCGGCAGCCAGGCCAGCACCGCACCAATGTACGGCACCATGTTCAGCAAACCTGACGCCATGCCCGTCAGGATGGGATAGTCGAGGTCCAAAAAGAAAAAGAATACGCTGCTGGCCGCCACCACCATCATGGTCACGATAGTCATTCCCGCCAGGTAGTCGCGTAAAACCTCCCGCATATCTTCCAGCGTCTCTTTCACCTGCGTCCGCCGCGTCACCGGAAACAACTGCAGCGTTCCGTGCCACACTTCGCGCTTTCCCGCCAGCATGAAGAATACTAGGAAGGGCACGAAGGTAATTTCTAGAAATAGAGCGTACAAGGAACCCGCACCGCGCAAGATCAGCGTACGAAGCAGGCCCAGCTCCGGTGGTCGGGCTTCCCCGGATTGGCCGCCTCCAGGCCCCGGCGAGATTTGCGAGACGCGCCCCTCGATGCCGCTGATTTTGGATTCCACTGCGCCTGCGGCGTTCTTCAGCACGCTTCCATATTTTGGCCAGTTTTCGGAAAAGTCCGCGATTCGCGTCCCCAGGGCGTAGCCCACCGCCACCAACACGGCGATCAAGATCAGCACCATCACCATCGCGCCCGCCGTTCGCGGCACGCGCATTCTCTCCAGAAACTCCACCGCCGGATCCAGAAAATAGGCCAGCAAAATCGACAGCAGCAGCGTGATGACCACGCCTTGGGCGTAATAGCAGAACAGCAAGATGATGGCCGCCGCGATCACCCGCATGCTGAAGGTCGATCCGGTGACGCGAACCATGGCTGGCGGTGTTTCCGTTACGGGCACAGGCTACTCCGTGCCCAAACAAGTTAGCACACTGAGGCGGGCGCCATCTGTCGTCGCACGTTTCTGTTTCCTTGGGGCAATCGGCTTCTTCGCGGCAGTTACGTGCCAAATTCTTATATCAGAGCTGCGTTAACTGGACGGAACATTATGTGGCTCCCGCTGAAAGACGCGATTTGACGCTGTGCTAGACTGCAGGAAGGTCGTTTGCTTCGCAGTTCGCCGCTTTCGCGGCCGGAACTGCCGTCGACCGCCCTTCATTCATGCCCAAAGAACTGTTCGGCACAGACGGAATTCGCGGCGTCCCCGGAACGTCTCCGTTGGACGACGCCACGCTGTACGCGACGGGTCGCGCCCTCGGCGCCTATCTGAAACGAACGCAGCCCGCGGCACATGTTCTCATCGGCATGGACACGCGCGAGTCCGGCGCGCACATAGCCGCGCTTCTGGCCGCGGGCCTCGACGTAGCGGGCGCATCCACCGCTTTTGCCGGCGTGATTACCACGCCCGGCGTCGCTTGCCTGGTCCGCCAGAATGATTTTCAAGCTGGCGTGGTCATCTCCGCATCGCACAATCCATACCACGACAACGGCGTGAAACTCTTCTCTCATGCCGGGATGAAATTTCCAGATTCCGTCGAGGAAGTTCTGGAAGAAGACATCTTCAAGTATCGCTCGGAGCCTCCGCCGAAGAATTCGCCCAGCCTGAGTGCCGACGACGAGCTGGACGCCGAATATCTTGCTTTCCTGCGCAGCCGCGTCATTCCCGGTGCGAAACTCGCTGGTCTCCGCGTGGTCCTGGACTGCGCCAACGGCGCCGCCTACAAGCTGGGCCCCGAGCTTTTTCATTCGCTCGGCGCTGAAGTTGTCGCCATGGGTGTCGCGCCCGATGGGCGCAACATCAACGCCGGTTGTGGTTCGCTGCATCTTGAGGGATTGCAAAAGCGCGTGGTCGCCGAGCGCGCCGCCCTCGGCGTCGCCTTCGATGGCGACGCAGACCGCGCGCTGTTCGTCTGCGAAACCGGCAAACTCATCAACGGTGACGGCGTCCTTCTCGCTGCCGCTCGTTATCTGAACTCGCAGGGAAAACTCACAGGCGGCCGTGTGGTGGCCACGTCCATGTCCAATCTTGGCTTGGAGCGCGCCCTGGCCCGCAACGGCATCACGCTGGCCCGCGCCGCGGTGGGCGATCGCTACGTCCTCGAAGAAATGCTGCGCAGCGGCAACACCCTGGGCGGCGAGCAATCCGGCCACGTTATTTTTCTCGACGATTCTCCGGCGGGCGACGGCCTGCTCACCGCCGTAAAAATTGCCTCGCTGGTCTCCATGCACGGCCGCTTGGAATCTCTCGTGGACGGCCTGAAGGACTACCCGCAAACCATCGTCAACGTAAAAGTGAAATCCAAGCCCCCGCTGGACTCCCTCCCCGAAGTCTCCCGCGCCCTGGCCGAAGCCCAATCCGCTCTTGGCGACAACGGCCGCATCGTCCTGCGCTATTCCGGCACCGAACCCCTCGCCCGCGTCATGGTCGAAGCCGAACACGACGCCGATGTCGAACGCTTCAGCCAATCCGTAGCCCAAGCCCTCCGCGCCTGCATCGGCGTGTAAACTCCAAATTTCACCAAGTCCCTCCACGAAGCGGGAACCTTTTTCCCAATCGCGGCCTCTATGTACGCATAGGTGCAAGGTTGCTTAGGCTCAACGATTCCACGCACGTTGGCGTAGGCGCGACCTTCGCCTGAGAGGACGAACTCCCTTCGATTCTGGCCGGTGGAAGCAGGGAACTTTTTCGGCTCTCGCGACATTACCCTTGGTGAAGAACTTAGGCGGGAGATCATGCAAGAAGAGCTGCCGCGCTCGTTCTAAACAGGGAGGCTCTTCCTGGTAACGCCATGAACGAGACGCCAGCTAGCGCCGTTAATGCCAACACTGACGAGATGCTCATGCGATCCTTTTCCAATGGGTCGCAGGAGGCCTTTGCCGAACTCTTTCGGCGCTACCGGCAACCCATCTACGGTTTCTTCTGCCGCCGTGTTCCTGACGCAGCCCGCGCGGAAGAATTGGCCCAGGAGACGTTTCTGGCTTTGCTCCGGTCGGGCGCGCGCTACGAGCCGCGCGCTCTGTTCCGCACCTACCTCTACGCTATCGCTTTGAGGATTCTCCGAGCCGATCGGCGCAAAACAACTTTTCGTGCCGCATTCTTAGGCCAGCGAGACACGATCGCGGATCCTGTCAAGCGGGACGCTACCGAGTCGGATCTGTGGGTCCGCCGCGCTATCGCAAAACTCGCGCCGATGGATCGAGAGATTGTTCTGCTCCGCGAATTCGAGCAGTTGAGCTACGGCGAAATCGCCGAACTCTTGCAGCTGGCAGTCAACACCGTCCGGTCGCGATTGTTCCGCGCCCGCATGGCGCTGCGCGAGTTACTCGAACCGGATGCTTCAGCCGCGGCGAATGACGCGCCGGAGACGGCGCCGCAAGGCATCGTTCAGAAAGGGGAACGCGCATGAACACTGTGCACCTCGTCGCTCCCGAAGAAATCATGGCTCTGCTCGACGGCGAACTCACGGCCGAGCGCGCTCCATTTGTCTCCGCACACGTCGAGGAGTGCGCTCAGTGCGCTCAAGTTGCTGAATCCCTGCGCAGCACTTCCGAGACGCTGGCTCCCTGGACCGTGGCTAGCGCGCCCACCAATCCCGAATTCCAGGCGCGTCTTTTCGATGCTGCCAAGAACAGTTCACGGGAACATCGCTTTCGTGGTCCGATCCGGACCGTGGCATTTCTGCGCCACCGCTGGGTCGTTGGTACCTGTGCCTTGGTGCTAAGCGCTGGCCTCGTCCTAACATTCTCGATGCGTCGCCACGAGGCGATGACAGAGGCTTGGAGGGGGCGCAATAAGCCTGTGGATTTGGCCCGCGTTGAAAAGGCTATTTCCCCGATGGCGAAACCTCCAAGGCAGGTAGCGGGTGATTCCACCGCTACGTCGCGAGGCCGAGGAGACGACTCGGCGGGCTTTTTTTCTACCGACGGCCAGCCTGTCTCCAAGGCCCAAGAGGGCGAGGTTGGAGCTGCATCGCCGTTGCTAGAAGAAAGGGGATTCGCATCGCCCGTAGACCGGTTTACGCGCTCGGACTCTCAAGAGCCCATGATCGCCCACACCGCGTCGCTCTCGTTGATCGTAAAGGACTTCGGCGCCGCGCGGGCTTCTCTCGACGCTATCCTCACGCGTTACCGAGGCTATTCCGCCGAGCTTAGTGTGGCGACTCCGCAAGGGACCGCACGAACATTTCAGGCTTCGCTACGTGTTCCGGCTCCGCAGCTCTTCGCCGCAATCGCGGAGCTGAAGGCTCTCGGCCGGGTCGAAAGCGAAGCTCAAAGCGGAGAAGAAGTGACCCAGCAGCATGCCGATCTGGTGGCGCGGCTCAAAAACTCCCGCGAGACCGAGCAGCGCCTCCAAGCCATTCTGGTGCAGCGCACCGGCAAGATCAGCGACGTCCTGGCGGTGGAGCAGGAAATTGCACGGGTCCGGGGCGAAATCGAACAGATGGAAGCCGAGCAGAGGTCACTGGAACACCGAGTCGAGTTCGCCACGGTAAATTTGACGCTAGCCGAGGAGTACAAAGCGCAGATCAACTCGCCCTCGCGGTCCATATCGACGCGCCTCCATAACGCGCTGGTCGCTGGGTATCGGGATGTTCTTGAGACAGTAGTGAGCATCATTCTCTTCTTTGCCGAGTACGGCCCCACGCTACTCCTCTGGTTCGTGTTGCTCTTTCCAGTCGGGTGGTTCGTGCGGCGTCGCTGGCTGCGTGCGCAAGGATTGGGTTCTTCGCTCCCTGCATGATTCGAGGGCGACTGCGAAATCTTGTCTAAATGGGAATGATCCAAATGGAGCGTGTACGTTAACGTTTCTTCGAGAAGAGGATCGATCCAGTTGAAACGGGTTTGTCTCTAAAATGTATCTCCCAAAGAATGGATGTAAAGGACGATTTCCCTGTGGGATTTTGTAGCTTTTGTCGACGGGCTTTTCCGTTCCGCTTCTCGCAGGCCATTTAACTCCTGTGCTTTCAGTGGAGTGATGGCCATGACGGCAGAAACGGCATGCTGGCACCCCGTTTGCTCTACTTACGCCAACAATACAAAGATTGGCTTCCCGGGGTGGCCGAGACCCAACCTCGACTGGGTTTTCGGTTTCGGGGGTCAGTTCAGAAAAAGGGGGCTTGCACCAGCCCCCTTTTTCATTTTCAGGTGGTTAGCAGACGCATTTCCCGCGGGTGGGTTCTAAAACAGATCACATATTTTGATAGGCGCGCAGCTCTGCTGCGCGTGTCTCTTCCGTTTGTGGGATGCGCTAGAGCGCGCCCCTACATTGGCGCGGCGGCAGCGACGCGTACCCAAAAAAAGAGCGGCCGGTGGGGGGACCGGCCGCTCGGGCGTGGGGAATGAGGGTACCGTGGCCTGAAGTCAGTTCCTCTCCTCGTCCCGGGCTAAGCTGGGGAGGACGGGCCGTTCCACTGCGCTCGCGAGCAGTAGGACGACGCACAGGAGCAAACAACCGATAACCATGTTAGTTGCTCCGAGATCAGAACTTAACTCCCGATCACATTGTGATTCTGCCGTCGGCCCCCTTTTTGGTCGATAGCCCAGCCGGTTCATTTCAGCCAGTACTCTCGCTGTCCACGTCATAGGCCGCTAGTACTGGGGTAACGGAAAGTGCACAGCGCATGGCTGTTGGCTCAGAGGCGGCTGGGCGTTACGAGGAAGTGGTGGTCAGAAGTTTGCCCCGCAGGAGAGGCTAGCGGTCCGCGGTTTGCGCCTTGAACCAGTCCGCGAGTTGCAGGTGTCCGCGCTCGGTCGCCAAGTCGCAGGGCGTTTTGCCGTCATCCGTCCGGGCATCCACGTGCGCGCCGTGCTCGACGAGCAGGCGGGCGATCACTTCCTCTCCGTTGGCCGCGGCATCGTGGAGAGGCACAAAGCCTTTCTCCTGGCGAGCGTTGGGGTCCGCTCCACGCTCCAACAACATCCTGACGGTTTCCCGGTCGCGCCGGGCGACGGCGGCATGCAGGGCGGTGACCCGCTGGGCGTTACGTGCCGCGCGGTGGACGTCCGCTCCCTGCTCCAGCAAGAATTGCACGATCTCCCGGTGCCCGAAAAATGCGGCGAGGCCCAGGGGATAGAAGCCGTCGGGCGCGAAGGAATTCACCGCCACGGGTTCGCCCTGCACTAACTGGCGAACGGCGGCTAAATTCCCTGTGGCGCTGGCCTCGAAGACATCGAGTTTGGCTCCGTGCTTCACAAACACTTCGGTCAGCTCCGAGTGGCCGTAATACGTCGCGAGGAGAATCACGGAGGACCCGCTCGGCGCTTTGAAGCCGAGCAACGCAGGTTCCTGCTGCAGCAAGCTATCGACGGCGGTCTTGTTCCCGGAGCGGATGGCTTCGAGCAATTCCTTGGATCTGTCTTGCGGCACGAGAATTTGCTCCTGGTGAGGATGGACGGGCGGGTTGGTGACCACGCAAAGCGGCGGCTGCTGAATCCGGCTTACCGTCAAATCTACTCGTTTCCGTAGAATTACGAGCTTTGGCGAAGTGTAGCACGGCGATGGGGCTGCACGGTCACATGGCGAATTGCCCCAAGCATCTCGCGATTTCTTAGAATCCCCTAATTTTCCTCTCGTAAAGATTTGGCGCCTTCCGTCCGATAAATCCTTTAGCCGTCCCGGCGGCTACATATCTATGGGCTTCGTGCGTCGAAGCGGTCGAATTACGAAGGAAATTCGCATTTTGTTGGTTGGCACAGACACCTCGGGGCACGTCTTCTCCGAAGAGACGACTACCGCGGTGCTAAGCCTGCACGGGGCGGGTATTGTTTCGCGATATAGGCTGGCCGCCGACGAAATTCTGACGCTGCGCCTCTACGGGACCAGCGCCGAGGCCGGAGTGCGCATGGTCGCCCAGATCGGGCAGGAAGCCCGTGGCTATACCTACGGTGTCGAGTTCCTGGACCCGGACCTGGACTTCTGGCAGCTAAAATTTCCTCCACCGATGGAATGGGCCAGCGACCCCGACTGCGCGTTGGAGTGCACCGCCTGCAACAATCGCCAGGTGGTGCATCAGAGCGAGGTCGAAGCGGACGTCTACGCCCTAATCCAGAGCATTCTGAGGTTTTGCCCGCGGTGTGGGACCTCGACTGTGTGGCGCGAGGCTGTGGCCGAAGAGCCCGTGATGCAAACCGCGGCGAGCGCGTCCGATCCGGCTGCTTTCGCGGCGCATGCCAATCCAGAAATTTGCGTTTCAGAAGCGACGGACAATTCCCGTTCGGCCGCCTCGGCTCCCGCCGGCTCTTATTCGTCCGGACCCACGTTGATGCTGTCCGAAGGCGAGACCTCCGTTGCGGTAGCTATGCCGGAGGCGGCGCCCTCGGTGGTGCCCCCGGTGCCGATTCCAGCTTCCCTGGGCCGGGCCTCGAACCGGCGGGGTGGGGTTCGTGCGCGCGTGAACTTTACGGCGTGGGTGCGGCACGCCGAACTGGGCGACGATATGGCCGAGTGCGACAACATTTCGAAAGGAGGATTTTCCTTTCGCAGCCGCAAGGCTTACCCCGTGGGTGCCGAGATCGAAGTGGCGGTGCCCTACGATCCGGGATGGGGTCCGGTGTTCGTTCTCGCCTGCATTCGACACGCAGAAGAGCTGCCCGGTGGAACGCAGTTCCGCTACGGCGTTGCTTACACCAAGGCTGCAAAAAAACTGCGGCAGTCTTGAAAGGCCCCCGCAATTCGTGGATGCCATTCGCCGGAAGCGGACAGGTGTCGCTTTGCGAAGGTGTGCGCTAGTATAGGTCCAAGGACAAGCGGCTGGCTGCCGGAGTGACGATGGATATAAAGCTCGACGCTGAGACGGAAAAATTGATCCAGAGGGAACTGGAGACCGGCAGGTTCTCGGATGCAACTGCGCTCGTGGGCAAGGCTCTGCAGCACTACCTGATCGCGCTCGAGTTTGGCGAGGAATACACGCGCGAGGAGATCGATCACAAGATCGCGCGAGGCCTGGCGCAGCTCGAAGAAAAGAAGGGGCTCGACGGCGAAGAATTTGTCGAGCGTTTGCGGCGCCGGGGTGAGGATTTGCAGCCGCCGCGCAGATGATCGCATTTCTTCTCTCGCTGGAAGCTGGCCAAGACCTGACGGAAATCCACGAATTCATCGCTCAAGACAGCCTGGAGGCCGCGGAGCGACTGCGGGGCTTTTGGAGGCTTTGCGCGGCTTGGCCGCAATGCCCGGCAAGGGCCATGTGAGAGAGGATCTGACCACTCGCGACGTTCTTTTTTGGCCAGTTCGTTCCTACCAGATCATCTATCGTTCCGGCACGCGGCCCCTGGAAGTTGTAGCGGTGTTGCACGGCAAGCGCAACCTTCGCCGGATCCTGAGAGAAAGATAAGAACTGCTAGCCACCTCTACATCACAGGCGAAGACTACGGTATTCTTGCAAGACCATGCATGACCTCAGTTACTTTAGGGAACACCTCGAAGTGTTTGCCGAGATGGCGGAGAAGCGCGGGACCGCGCTCGATCTGGACGACTTTCGGACGCTCGACAAAGAGCGACGCGAGTTGATCACGGCCACCGAGCAGCTCAAGGCCCAGCGGAACCGGGCCAGCGAAGAAATTGCGCGGCTAAAGAAGGAAAAACAGAATGCGGATGCGCTGATCGCGGCGATGAAGCAGGTGTCCGATCACATCAAGCAGGCGGACGAGCGCATTGCGCAGATGGATGCGACGCAGCGGGAATTTCTGCTAACCACTCCCAACGTGCCGCACTCCAGCGTGCCTGTGGGGCACAGCGCAGAGGAAAATGTCGAGGTCCGGCGCTGGGGAGCGCCACCGCCGTTGGATTTTGCGGCGAAGCCTCACTGGGAAGTTGGGGAAGGCGCGGGCATCCTAGACTTACCCGCCGCGACGAAAATCACCGGGGCGCGGTTTGCGGTCTACAAGGGCTGGGGGGCGCGGCTGGAGCGAGCGCTGGCGAATTTCTTTCTGGACGTACATACGCGGGAGCATGGCTATACGGAAATTCTTCCGCCGTTTTTGGTCAACACGGCTTCCTTGATGGGCGCGGGACAATTACCGAAATTCGCGGCCGACCTTTTCAAGGTGGAAAACAGCGACTTCTGGCTGACGCCCACCTCGGAAGTGGAGCTGCACAACCTCTATCGCGACGAAACCATAGCGGAGGAGAAGCTCCCCATCCATGTCACGGCCTGGACTTCCTGCTTCCGGTCCGAGGCCGGAGCAGCCGGCAAAGACACGCGGGGCATTCTGCGGCAACATCAATTTCAGAAGGTCGAGCTGTTCAAGTTCACACATCCGGAGAAAAGCTACGAAGAGCACGAAGCGCTGGTGCGCAATGCCGAGACGATTCTGCAGAAACTTGGCCTGCACTACCGGGTGATGCTGCTTTGTTCCGGAGATATGGGCTTTGCGTCGGCGAAAACGTATGACATCGAGGTGTGGCTACCGTCGAGCAACGAGTTCCGGGAAATTTCTTCCTGCTCGAATTGCGAAGCGTTTCAAGCGCGGCGCGCCGGGATTCGCTTTAAACCCAAGAGCGGCGGCAAGAGCGAGTTCGTGCACACGTTGAATGGGTCTGGCCTGGCGGTAGGGCGAACGTGGATCGCGGTCATCGAGAATTATCAGCAGGCGGATGGTTCCATCCTCATCCCCGATGTTTTGCGGCCATATATGGGCATCGACCGGATTCCTGCGGCGGACTAGCCGAATGGAAGGGGACCTCTGCAATCGCCCTCAGCGAAGGGCACTCTTGGGCAGGCCTCAGTGGCTGCCGGACAGAACGCTTCTGGTTGATAGGAGCGCCTTTGGATGGTGCTCAGAGTCGCTGGTATGATCGCGCGAGGTCGATTGTAATCGTATCGTATTGTAAATACACAGGTTAGAGTACTTATAGAGGCCCCGCGGGCCGACGGGAGGGACCTCTTACGTCGCGCAAATCGTTGAATCCACGCCTTTTCGTTTGACTCACCCTTTTACCCTTGCATAAACTCGCGTGCACCCCTTGGCTAGAACTGGCCTGGGGGGCGAGGTTACCGCGAGAACGTTGACAGCTTTGCGGTTACACTAGGATAGAGTACGTGGCTGACCAAGACGGCAGGGCCGCCTGAGCAGCCCGCGCTAGATGAAGATTCGATGAGCTTTCTTGCCCGTGTTATGCGATTCCTGTTCTGGCTGCTGGTCCTGTCTTGGAGCGTGACGCTGCTGCGGCGCGCCGTAGCCTGGATGGTGCGTGGCGGCGCAATGAAGCCGCAGCAGGGCGCGGCGGCTGGTTCGAGTAGCAACCAAAATGTCGCGGCACCTCGACGGTTGGTGCGTGACCCAGTTTGCGGGGTGCACGTCGCGGAGGTGCTGGCCATCCCGTTGCGCGAAGGGGAAGAAACCCTGCACTTTTGCTCGATCGCTTGCCGCGACCAGTATGTGGGAAGCACCAAAAAATTCGCGGCCAACGGATAGCTCGTCTAGCGGCGAATGAGTTTAGGTTTGAGTTTAGGTTATTGTTTGTCGGGCCAAATCAGGGAAGCAAGATCACCGCACTCGATCAATTTCGAGTAACCACGCTTTACGAAAGGACCGAAGCCGATGGCCACGGTCGCAAAGCCCACAGTGCCCCCAATGATTCCGCGCATCGCCCCGCGCGAGGACTTGAATCCGTTTCGCATCGCGCAGATTCAATTCGACATGGCCGCGGAGTTCTTGAAACTCGATCCCGGCCTGCGGCAGATCTTGCGCACCCCGAAGCGGGTGCTGGAAGTTTCCATTCCGACCAAGATGGACAATGGCCAGGTGAAAGTGCACGCAGGCTTCCGAGTGCAGCACAACGTGGCGCGCGGACCGGGCAAAGGCGGCATCCGGTTCCATCCGAACGTCACGCTGGATGAGGTGAAGGCACTGGCGGCCTGGATGACCTGGAAGACGGCCATGGTGAATGTGCCGTTTGGCGGAGCTAAAGGCGGAGTTATCTGCGACCCCAAGCGCATGTCCAAGAGCGAACTGGAGCGCATGACCCGGCGCTATGCCAGCGAGATTCTACCGATCATCGGGCCGTTTCTGGATATTCCGGCGCCGGACGTGTACACCGACGCGCAAACTATGGCGTGGATCATGGACACCTACGCCATGACCGTGGGGCACTCGGCGCATGGGGTGGTTACGGGCAAACCTCTGTCGATCGGGGGTTCCGTAGGACGCAGCGAGGCTACGGCGCGCGGATTGCTTTTTGTGGTGGAAGAAGCGTGCAAGCTGAAGAAGATTTCACTGCGCGGGGCTACGGTGGCGATTCAGGGCTTCGGAAACGCCGGGGCGACCGCGGCGCGCTTGTTCGCGGAGAAGAAGGCGAAGATCATCGCTTTGAGCGATACCCGCGGCGGGGTAACCAATTCCCGTGGCATCGATCCGATTAAGGCGTTTCGTTACAAGGAGCGGTCAGGGACTGTTGTGGGCATGCCGGGTGCGTCGCGCATCAGTAATGAAGAGCTGCTGGCGATGAAGTGCGACATTCTGATACCGGCAGCGCTGGAGAATGTCATTACTTTGCAGAATGCCGAGGCCGTCAAGGCGCGCATCGTCGCGGAAGCGGCCAACGGCCCGACCACGCCGCACGCCGATGAAATTCTGGCGCGACGCGGGATTACCGTGCTGCCGGATATTTTGGCGAACGCCGGCGGGGTCACGGTGAGCTACTTCGAGTGGGTGCAGAACCAGGAAGGGTTGATGTGGGACGTCGACGAAGTGAATGCGCGGCTGCAGAAAGTTATCGTGCGGGCGTTCAATGAAATGGTGGATACCATGCGCAAGCACCACGTTCCACCGCGCGCCGGTGCGATGATCCTGGCCGTTAGCCGTGTGGCCGAAGCCACTCTGGTTCGCGGGCTCTTCCCGTAAACACATCCGCGGAGATTCGCTCTTCCGCAGGCCGGCTTTCACCAAATTTTTTCTTGCGCTGAAGAAAGAAAGACGCGTACATTCGCAAGTGCCGGTACGTTTCCGTGGCGCTGCGCCGTAAAACGGCCAGAGCCGGCGAGACGTCACCGGCACTTTGCACTTCACGGGCATGGAACGGCTCAGATCGTTCGTGCGTGACGTGAGAAAAACTGGTGACTCGGACAAATTCCGGCATTGCGGGACGGAAAGTAAGATCATGAGCAATCATAACAATCATACGAACGCGGCGCCGCCGATCCTGCTGACCGTTGCAGGATTTGATCCCAGTTGCGGAGCGGGATTAGTGGCAGACCTCAAAACTTTCGCAGCGCATGGATGCTACGGTGTTGCAGCGATCACTTCGCTCACAGTGCAGAACACGCAAGGCGTCGAAGATGTGCAAAATACACCGAGCGCCACGCTGCGCGCGCAACTGGAAGCGCTGGCAAACGACTGTGACATCGCGGCGGTGAAGATCGGCATGCTGGGCAACCGCGGAAACGCAGCGGCGGTGGCCGAATTTCTGGATGCGCACAAATTCGCCCACGTAGTGCACGATCCGGTTATGAAATCGTCGAGCGGAACGGAATTGCTCGATGCGGCGGGCATCAAGTACGTCGTGACGGAGCTTTTGAAGCGCTCCAGCGTGATTACGCCGAACGTGCCGGAGGCGGAAATTCTGACCGGGCTGACCATCAAGGATGTCGCCGACATGGAAGATGCCGCGCGCAAGATCGTGGAGATGGGTGCGCACGCGGCGATCGTCAAAGGTGGGCACATGGACCGCGCTGTCGATGTGTTGTTCGACGGAAACGAAATATTTGCGCTGGCGGGCGACAAGAATCGGGAAGACACGCTGCACGGCACCGGGTGCACGTTTGCGTCAGCGATCGCCGCGCAACTGGCCGCGGGGCGCGGGCTAGTGGAAGCCGCGATGCTCGCCAAGGCTTACGTTACCAAGGCTATCGAGAAGGCTTACGCCATCGGCAAAGGCCGCGAGCCCCTGGATCATTTTTACCGGCACAGGATTGAGCCGCCCGCGCGCGGCATTCATGAAGTGCCGCAGCACGGCTTGCATCCCGCCGCCGAACCCGCCGCGCACTGAAAAACGCAGTTCGTGACGTGAAGGGCGTTCTTCTCAATGCTGCGAATCGTTCTCTGCGACCTCTGTGTCTCTGCGTTTCGTTCTTTTCTTAATTTTCGAAAACAATCCGGCCGGCAACCACGGTGGCTACCGGCGCGCCCTTGAAGGCGCGGCCATCGAACGGTGAGTTGCGCGATTTGCTGGCGGATTCTGCCGCGCGGAAGGTCCACGCGCGATCGGTGGAGAAAATCGTCAGGTCGGCGGGCTGGCCCGCGGCGATTTTGCGTTCCATGCCGAGCACACGGGCGGGGCCGGTGGTGAACAACTCGACCATACGCATGAGAGAAATTCGTCCGGTGTGCACCAGTTGCTCAAGCGCGAGGGCTAGTGCGGTCTCAAAGCCGGTGATGCCAAAAGGTGCGCGGTCGAATTCGACATCCTTGAGTGCGGGTTCGTGCGGCGCGTGATCTGTAGCGATGGCATCGACCGTACCGTCGGCAAGACCCGCTAGCAGCGCGTCGCGGTCTTCACGCGCCGCCAGCGGCGGGTTCATTTTGTAGCGGGAATCGTACTGCACGTCTTCGTCGATCAGCGTGAAGTGGTGTGGCGTGACTTCGCAGGTGACGCGCAGGTCCCGCTGCTTGGCCCAGCGCACCTGATCGAGCGAGCCCTTCGCGGAAAGGTGAGCGATGTGCAAGCGCGCGCCGGTCAATTCGGCGAGTTGCACATCGCGCGCGACGCAAACCGATTCCGCCGCGCCGGGCATGCCAGCCAAGCCCAGCCTTGTGGAAGTGACCCCTTCGCGCATGACGGCGCCCGCCGCCAGCGAGACGTCTTCGGAATGTTCGATGACCGGAATATCCAGCGAGCGGCAATAGTCCATCACTTGGCGAGTGAGCCTGGCGGTGGCGATGGGTTTCCCGTCGTCGCTAACGGCTACAATACCCGCTTGCTTCATGGCGGCGATTTCGGCGACGGCTTCGCCTTTGCTACCGACGCTGGCCGCGCCGATCGGCCATACGCGCACGCTGGCGGCTGCCTTGGCGCGATCGAGAATGAAGCGCGTCACGCTGGCGTTATCGTTGACGGGCTTGGTGTTGGGCATGCAACAGACCGCGGTGAAACCGCCGCGCGCCGCTGCCCGCGTGCCGGTCTCGATGGTCTCGGAAGATTCCTGCCCGGGCTCGCGGAGATGCGCATGAATATCGATGAAGCCCGGCGCGACGATCAACCCGCTGGCGTCGAAAACTTCGGCGTCATTCACCGCGGACAGTTTTCCAGCGGCGGCCACGTCGGCAATTTTCTCGCCGTCCAAAAGCACATCCATTGCCACATCTGCTTTGCTCGCGGGGTCGAGGACGCGGCCGTTCTTAACGAGAAGCATGCGAGGGGTCCTTTACGTCGGTGGAGCGCCGATTCTTCGGCGTCTGGGCTTCGGCCGCGGGGTGCTCGCCATTTTCCGAATCGCCGGCCGTGAGCAGAAAGAGCAAGGCCATGCGCACGGCGATGCCGTTGGTCACCTGATCCAGCACGCAGGATTGCGCGCTGTCCGCAACCTCCGGCGTAATTTCGATTCCGCGATTCATCGGACCGGGATGCAGCACGAGAGCGTCGGGTTGGGCCCGTCGCAAGCGCTCGCCGCTCAACTGATACAGCAGGATGTAGTCATCGGGGGAGAGCGCTGGTTCGTGCAGCCGTTCAGTTTGCACTCGCAACACCAGAACCACGTCCGCGCCTTCCAGGGCTTCCTCGATGCGAAACACGCGGCGGACGGACACGCCGGGAGCGGCAATCTTTTCGAGCTCGCGCGGCACCCACATCGCGGGACCGCAGAGCGTGAACCGGCAACCGAATTTACCGAGCAGATGAATGTTGGAACGGGCCACGCGGCTATGCTGAATGTCGCCGAGAATCGTGACGTTGAGATTGGCGATAGTGCCTTTGCGGTCGCGAATCGTCAGGGCGTCGAGCAATCCCTGCGAAGGATGTTCGTGCGTCCCATCCCCAGCGTTGATCACGGGAATATCCAGATGCCTGGCCACAAAGTCCGCAGCGCCAGAAGCCGCATGCCTTATGACCAGACAATCGGGCTTCATGGCATCCAGTGTGTGCACGGTGTCCAGGAGCGATTCGCCTTTTTTCAGGCTGGAGGCTTCGGCCTGTAGGTTCATAGTGTCCGCGCCGAGGCGAGAGGCGGCGGTGCCGAAGCTGAGGCGGGTGCGAGTGGAGCTCTCGAAAAAAGCCAGGGCGACGGTCTTGCCGCGAAGGGCGGCCAGTTTTTTCAGGGGATGGCGCTGAATTTCCTGAAAAGGCTTGCTTTGATCGAGAAGAAATGTGAGTTCGTCCGCGTTGAGCGGTTCCAGCGCCAGGAGATCGCGAAAGCGGTGCGTCACATTTTCACTCGTTGCTCGAACAAACTCGCTCCTGAACCATGCGCAATCCGGGCTTAATCCACGCGGTCGACCAGCACCACGCGCTCTTCACTATCGATCTCGCGGAGCCGCACTTCGATAATTTCGGTCGGGCTGGTCTGCACCACTCGGCCCGTGAACTGCGACTCGATGGGCATTTCGCGATGGCCGCGGTCGATCAGCACGCAGAGCGAGACGCGCTTGGGGCGGCCCAGGTCGAATAGGCCGTTCATCGCCGCGCGGATAGTGCGCCCGGTATAAAGGACGTCGTCCACCAGGACCAAATCCATGTTGTCCACGCCGAAGGAAATGTCCGAGGACTGCAACACCGCGTGCGAGGCGACTTTGGACAGGTCGTCGCGGTACAGCGTGATGTCCAGCGTGCCGACTGGTACGTCCACGCCGTCGATGCCCCGCATGGCTTGGGCGATGCGTTGCGCCAGCGGGACTCCGCGGCGGCGGATGCCGATCAGGGCCAGATGCTTGGTCCCGCCACTTTTTTCGACAATTTCGTGCGCCAAACGCTGCAGCGTCCGGTCGATTTCCGATGCCGACATCAACTGGGCTTTTTCGACGATGCGCATGTTCGCGTAATCCTAGCACAAGGTGGGACGGGCGTTCTCGCTTCCGCTTGAGCCTCGTAGGACCGGATTCCTCCCGCTCTCGACCAAGCGCAACCATAGTGTCTGGCCCGGAAATGAGGTATTCACAATGGCGTGATAGACTGCGCGGTCCAAATTTCGGAGGCGGAAGTGAACATGGCGCGTGGACACAAGTGTCGCAGGATGATCGTCAGTTGTGCAGGGCTACTGCTGGCAGTGGCGGTGATGCTTGCGCCGCTGAGTTGGGCGCAAGATAAGGCGCCGGTGCATCGCGCGGTGCCCAAGGAGCCGGAAAAACCCAAGTTAGTGGTGCTCCTGGTAGTGGACCAAATGCGCGGCGACTACGTAGACAAGTTCCGGGGCCAGTGGACGGCGGGCCTGAAGCGACTGATCGACCAAGGAGCGTGGTTCCGCGACGCTGCCTATCCGTATGCCGCGACGGAAACCTGCGTGGGCCATTCGACCATCTCCACCGGAGCGTTCCCCGCAACGCACGGGATGGTCGCCAACGGCTGGTGGGACCGCGAAACGCAGAAAATGGTCACTTGCACGGCAGACCCCAAGGTCAAGAATTCCGGTTACGCGGGGGCCAGCGCGAAAGGCGGAGATTCCGCTTGGCGTATGGCCGTGCCCGCGTTTGCGGAGGAGTTGAAGTTCCAGACCGGCAACGCCACGCGTGTAGTGACGTTTTCGTTGAAGGCCCGCGCGTCGATCACCATGGCCGGGCACAAAGGGGATGCCGCCACGTGGTTTGAGGGTGGCGGTTGGGTGACGTCGAGCGTCTACGGGTCGATGCCGTTCGTCGAGGATTACGTGAAAGCCCATCCCGTAAAGAGCGATTATGGAAAGACATGGACGCTGTCTCTTCCGGAAAACGCCTACTGGTACGACGAAAAAGCGACCGGGGCGGTACCCCCGGAAGGTTGGACCCTGACATTTCCGCATCCCCTGCGCGGAAAAGCAGCGGGCGACGAACCTGATGACGCCTTTTACGAAGAATGGGCGTCGAGCCCCTTTGCGGACACCTATTTGACACAGCTTGCGGAAACGGCTGTCGATTCCCTTGGCCTGGGAAAAGCAGGCGGCACGGACTTTCTCGGCGTTAGCTATTCCTCCGTGGACTATGTTGGCCACGCTTTTGGTCCCCGGAGCCGCGAAATTCAGGACATTCTCGTGGGACTGGATAGAGACCTCGGGGAGTTGTTCGCCCACCTCGACAAAAAAGTGGGCCGCGGCAACTATGTCGTGGCGCTGAGCGCGGACCACGGTGTCGTGCCCATTCCGGAAGACATGCAAAAGACGGGTGCGGACGCAGGGGTGCTCCACCTACCCGAGTTACAGGACCGCATCGAGAAGGCGCTCGAGCCTTTCAATTACGCGAAACCCGCAATCGCGCGGATCACGGGCAGCGATATTTATTTCGCGCCAGGCGTCTACGATAGCCTTAGGCAAAACCACGCCGCGATGCAGGCCGTCACGGATGCCGCGTTGGCGCAACCGGGTGTGGCGGCCATCTACAGTGCCGAGGAACTCCAGGACCGGCCCGCAACGCAAAGCCCGACGCGCCAGGCATTGGCCGATAGCTACTTTCCCCGCCGTAGCGGGGACCTTTTCATCGCACCGAAGCCGTATTGGTTGATGGACGGCACGCCAGCGGGAAAAGACCGCGGATATGGCACGGGCCATGGAACTCCCTACAACTACGACCAGCATGTCCCCATCCTATTAATGGGCTTCGGCATTCAGCCTGGGGAATATCATGGCGATGTGACGCCTGCCGACATCGCCCCGACCCTGGCATCCCTCTGCCGCATCACCTTGTCGTCGCGCGATGGACACGTGCTGGCGCAAGCGTTGTCGAAGGCCGCTGTGACGCGTTCGTCGGTGAACACGTCCCCAATCCCGGAAAAGCCGCTGAAGCCGTGAAAACGCACCTTCCTTAACACGCAATTTTTCTCAAAACGCCGCTCTGACTTCGTGCTAAGCTCTGCGCCGCCGTGAATTCCGCAGTGGCCATCGACCTGGGCGTGCAGTTGGGCTCACTGCGTCTGCGCAACCCTGTTATCGCTGCGAGCGGTACCTTCGGCTACGGCGTTGAGTTTGCTCACCTTGTCGACCTGAACCGCCTCGGCGGCTTCGTCGTAAAAGGCCTCTCCCGCGAGCCAATCGAAGGCGCTCCGGCACCTCGCCTCTGCGAAACCCCCTCGGGAATGTTGAACGCCGTAGGGCTCCAAAACGTGGGGGTCCGTGCCTTCGTCGCGGAAAAGCTTCCCATACTGAGAAAGTACGACACGGTCGTCCTGGCCAATGTTTTTGGGTACGCCCTGGAAGACTACGTGGAGGTCATCCGGGTCCTGGAGGACGCCGAGGGGCTGGCGGGGTACGAGCTCAATATCTCCTGCCCAAACGTGAAAGGGGGGGGTATGCAGTTCGGCGGCGACCCGGGTCAGGTAGCGGAGGTCGTCGGAGCGGCCCGGAAGGCCGCCGTCCGGCGCCCATTGTGGGTTAAGCTCTCCCCTCTCGTTGCAGACATTGGACTTATCGCCCGTGCAGCCGAGGCGGCCGGTGCCGATGCCCTGACCATCGCCAACACCTACCCAGCCATGGCTGTCGATTTTCGGACTGGGAAGTCGCGCTTGGGGAACGGAACTGGGGGGCTATCTGGGCCAGCCATCAAACCGATCACCCTCCGGCTCGTCTGGGAGGCTAAGAAGGCCGTCAAGATCCCAATTATCGGCCTGGGGGGCATCGAGACGGTCGAGGACGTGCTTGAATATCTATCTGTAGGAGCAGCGGCCGTACAAGTGGGGACAGCTACCTTCGTCGATCCCAAGGTGACTCATGGACTTGTTGACGGCCTTCACCGGGCTATTTCAGAGGCTAAAGCGTTTACTATCAGTGAGATAGTGAGTGAATTTCGACCAGAAAAGGCTTGACATACTGAGGTTTTCTTGCTACACTTTTTTGGATGTGCGTAGCATAAAGAACACACTATGAGACGACCACTTTTCATGATTTGGGCTGCACTCCGGTGGGTACCACTGATGTTCCTCATCGCTCCGGCGATGGAGGCCCCCTTGGTGGCTCATTTGAGCGCCCCGGCCAAGCCAATCAAGTCTTGGGTAGGCAATGCCAGCTGGTATGGCCCAGAGTTTAACGGGCGGAAGACTGCCAATGGCGAGCGGTTCGATTCCGAGTCTTTGACAGCCGCCCATCCCAACCTCCCATTCGGCTCTATCGTCCGGATCGTCAACCGTCGTACCGGACAGTTTGAAGTGGTACGAATCAATGACCGGGGTCCTTATCAGGAGGGCCGCGAGATTGATGTGTCCTATCGAGTAGCCCGGAAGATCGGGTTGATTCATTCCGGCGTGAGCCAGGTCCGGCTCGAACTGATACAATTGCCCGAGAGACGTTAAGGGTTCTGCGATTACGGGGACCTTGATCGCTGGCTTACTCGACAGGACTTGACCCCGGCGAAGTCGGGGTTACCCGACGACCTTGATCTTCGACGCCCATCCGCGCAGCAGCCTGATCGTTGCTCTGGATTTTGACTCTTTAAATTCCGCGCTGAAATTCGCAAAGCAAGTTGCTGACCTGGTCGGAATGTTCAAGATCGGCGCGCAGCTTTTTACAGCGGCGGGTCCCGCGGCGGTACGGGAAATATCCGCACTCGGTCCGGGAATATTCCTCGACCTCAAATTTCACGATATTCCCAACACCGTTGCGGGTGCGGTGCTGTCTTGCGCGGCGATGACTGGCGTGCAACTGGTGAACGTGCACGCGCTCGGCGGGCATGCCATGCTTCATGCCGCGGCGCAGGCGATCAGCGCCGGCCAGCCCATGGGTGCCGACCGTCCGCGCCTCCTGGCGGTAACCATTCTTACCAGCATGGATCACAAGACGATGCGCGAGGTAGGGATCAGCGGTCCACCAAAAACCAGCGTGGTGAAACTCGCGCGGCTCTCAAAAGCCTCCGGCGCGGATGGTGTAGTGGCTTCGGTGCAAGAAGCTCGCGCGATTCGCAAAGCCTGCGGGCGCGATTTTTTGATCGTCACCCCAGGCGTGCGGCCGAAAGATAACTCGATGGCCCCGCAAGGCGACGACCAGGCTCGTACCGCAACGCCAACGGAAGCGATACGAGCGGGCGCCGATTTTCTGGTGGTCGGCCGGCCGATTACCGCGGCACCGGATCCCCGCGGCGCGGTGCAGGCCATCGTTGACGAGATCGCCTCGGCGAAATAGCCATTCACATCGAACAGGCCCTCCCTAAACCGACCAGCGGAGAGTGTTGACGCTGGCGGCTCGTTTGCTCAATTTCGCTGGAAGTAAAATAGGTTCCGGAGTATCTTGAAGACGCTGCGTGGGGCAGCCATCTATTAACTCTGAGGTTACTCGTTACTTGGGAGCTGGGCCCCCAACCCGGCATATTCACATGGATAACGGCCGCGCCGTCTTGGCCCCGGCTGGGTTCCTCAATTTATTCCAAACGAGGCTGCATGACCGCAGGCGTGCTGGCTTTTTTCATTGCGCTCTTTTCCTCTCTGATGCTGATCGTACCGGTGCGGGCGTTGGCTTTGCGCGTGGGCATGGTCGATCTTCCCGGGCCCCGTAAAGTTCATCTCCAGCCTATCCCGTTGCTGGGCGGTCTGGCTATGTACGGCGGCGTGATGTTAGCGATTTTGTTTGCGTTCGACGGCGCGGCACGGGCCCAGAGCGCTGGCATCGTCACCGGAGCGACACTGGTAGCCGCCGTAGGCTTCCTAGATGACCGCGGCTGGCTGCACCATCAGATCAAGCTGTTCGTCGCCATGCCGCTCGCTGCAGGCATTCTCCTGGCCAGCGGTATCCACGCGCAGGTCTTTAGCTTGCTGTTGACTGGGAATGCAGGCACGGTGCTGGACGCCGCGCTGACCATCCTCTGGGTGGTCGGAATCACCGCTTCCTTCAGTATTCTCGACCACATGGACGGCATGTGCGCCGGGGTGGCGGCCATGGCGTCTATCTTTTTCATCATGCTGGCTTATTTGAACGGCCAGACCCTGGTGAGCACGCTGGGTGCCGCAGTACTCGGAGCCTCCACGGGTTTTCTCCGCTGGAATTTCAAGCCTGCCAAGATATTCATGGGCGACGGCGGAGCGATGTTTCTGGGCTTCTTGATGGCCACGCTGGGCCTCAAGCTGCGTCTCGAGCAGGCCAATCACCTTTCTGGCTGGCTAGCGCCCTTGTTGATTCTTGGCGTAACCATTTTCGACACCACGCTAGTCACGATTTCACGGTTGCGGCGGGGCTTGTTACCTTTTGCCACTCCCGGGAAGGACCATGCCGCGCACCGGCTCGCCAATCTGGGATTGGGGCAGCGCGGCGCGGTGTTGGCGCTCTATTCCCTCGGCGCGATCAGCGGCGGCGCCGCCGTGCTGGTGGCCTATTTGTCCCAACGAGGAGCGCTGCTGGTGGCCGCCGTCACGGTAGCCCTTGGCCTGACGGCTGTCGCGTTTCTCGAGCGTGCGCCCTATGAACGACAGAAACGCAAGGTGGCCGTGCCCGTCCGGCATGCGGATGGGTTTCCGGGGTAATTTGAGTTTTCTTTATTGCGTTATTTTGTGCCGGCGATTTTGCCGCTTCTCCTGGATTCGCTATACTTACGGACGTCGCCCTCGCATCCTATCGCCGCGCCTCCCCGCGCGAGAAGGTCGGGAAGTGGTCATCGTCAGTGGCAGCGTGTGACTCGGTCGGTTCGGGTTCCCATTTGCCGGCGCGACAGGAACAAACGCGAACCGTGCAAAACAAACAATTCAAAGATAAGGCCCGCCCGGATGCGGGAGAAGTGGTTGTCGTCGGCGGTTCGGCCGCAGGGCTGTACACCGCCGCAGCGATTGCTCGCGGCGGGCGGCAAGTGCGCGTGCTGGAATCGAAGCCCGACCACGATCCCGCGCCCCGCACGCTCATCGTCACCAACCACTTCCGCAATCAGTTGGGAGCGGCGGCGGGCGAGAGCATCCTCAATGAAATTCGGCGTTTCGAGCTTTTCACCGATGGCCGTTCGGCGCAGATCGCGCTGAGCAAACCCGACCTGATCATCGAGCGGGCGCGGCTGATTCCCGCCTTAGCCCGCGAAGCGCAATACGCCGGAGCGAAGCTTTCCTTTGACACGCGTTTTCTTGATTTGTCGCCGAATTCACGGGGTCTGCACCTGGACGTGGAATCTTCGGGACGCCGCGAAGAACTCCACGCCGCGAGTGTGGTTGGCGCTGACGGCGCCTCCAGCCGCGTGGCTCGCACGGCAGGATGGCCACCAATCGAAACCGTTCCGCTCGTTCAAGCCATCGTGCGCCTGCCTAAAGATTGCCCACCAGATACTACCCGCGTCTGGTTCGTCCCCGACGATACGCCGTACTTCTACTGGCTGATTCCCGAGTCGGCGGAGCGTGGTGCACTCGGCGTAATCGGCGAGAACGGCCCCGAGACCGCCCGGAGTTTGGCGCGCTTTCTCGAAAAGAAGCAAATGGAACCTCTCGAATGGCAAGGCGCGCGGATCCCGGTTTACCGCCGGTGGGTGCCGGTCAAGCGCCGCGTCGGCAATGGCGAGGTATACCTGGTGGGCGATGCCGCAGCGCAGGTAAAGGTGACCACCGTAGGCGGCATTGTCACGGGCTTTCGAGGCGCTCTCGGCGTCGCACAATCCATCTTGCAAAATAACCGCAGCCGCGAACTCGCCGTGCTCCGGCGCGAACTAGACACCCACTGGCTGATCCGGCGCACGATGCATCATTTTCAGCAGAAAGACTATTCCCAGCTCGTGGATCTTCTGAATTTATCGACGCGTGACACGCTGAGCGAGATCACCCGAGATGAATCCACCCGCCTGCTCTGGAATGTGCTTCGCCGGCAGCCGCGGTTGGTTCTACTAGGGCTTCGCGGCTTGCTCTTGGGCAAGAACCCCGTGCAAGCGCAACGCCTCTCGGCCCACGAATCCTAGCCGACTGCCTTTGCCGGCGTCGGCAATTCGGTCACAATAGTAGTTTGCGGTTGCCGTTTGAGGCTGCACCTGTGCCTCAGCTTGCGTTTCTAGGAGAAGCAGCTTGCGTCTTTCGGTGATTGGTTGTGGCTACGTCGGCCTGGTGACCGGGGCATGCCTCGCGGAAGCCGGACACGAAGTGGTTTGCACGGACGTGGACGAGAAGCGCATCGCGCAACTACAAGCCGGCGGCGTGCCCATCTACGAGCAGCACCTAGACAAAATTCTGGCCTCCGCCGGGAAGGCCGGCAAAATCTCGTACACTTCGGACGCGGGTGCGGCCATCCGCGGGAGCGATGCCATTTTCATCTGCGTCGGTACTCCGCCCAAGGAATCGGGCGAAGCGGACCTCTCCGCCATCGACCACGTCGCCCGCCAGATTGCCGCCGAGGCGCGCTCCCCCAAGCTGGTGATCGAAAAAAGCACGGTTCCCGCGCGCACCGGCCTGGAGCTGCGCCGCGCCCTCACCGCCTACTCCCGCAACAGCGATGTCACTTTCCGCGTGGTTTCCAATCCGGAGTTCCTTCGGGAAGGCACCGCCGTTGAAGATTTCCTTCATCCTGACCGCATCGTGGTCGGTGTGGAAGACGACTCCGCCGCCAGCGATATGCGCGAGATCTACCGGCCGATCCTGGAGCGCACCTTCCACTGTCCGGTCCATGATGGCGCGTGTCCTCCGAGGCCTCCCGCCGAGCTTCTGGTCACGACTATCAGCAGCGCCGAGCTGATCAAGCACGCTTCCAATTCCTTCCTGGCCCTGAAAATCAGCTATGCCAACGTCATTGCCGATCTGTGCGAAAGAATCGGAGCAGACGTCCAGGAAGTGACCCACGCGATGGGGCTGGACCCGCGCATCGGCGGGCAATTTCTCGGCGCCGGATTGGGTTTTGGCGGTTTTTGTTTTCCGAAGGATGTCCAGGCATTCGTTCATCTGGCGGGTACCGTCGGTGTGGACTTCGATATTCTCAAAGCGGCCGAGCGGGTCAACAAGCAACGCGTCGATCGGTTCTTTGAAAAGATCCGTAAAGCTTTATGGGTGGTGAAAGGCAAACGCGTCGCGGTCTTGGGCTTGGCCTTCAAAGCCAATACCGACGATATCCGTTTTTCGCCGGCTCTGGAAGTCGTCAAGGGTCTCCTAAGCGAAGGAGCGCAGGTGCATGCCAGCGACCCCGAGGCCATTTCGCGGGCCAAGATCGCTCTGCCGCAGGTGAGTTATCACACCGATCCGTACGAGGCTCTTCGCGATGCCGAGGCGGCGTTGGTGTGCACGGAATGGGATGTTTTCCGGACTCTGGATTGGGAGCGCGCGGGCAATCTCATGGCCCGACGGCTGGTTCTGGATGGGCGGAACCTCTATTCCCCTTCAAAAATGCGCAAGCTGGGGTTCGAGTATTATTCGTTCGGGCGCGAATGACGCGATCGCATCGGCACCATTTGCGTCTAAACCCTAACCTCTGACCCTTCGAGTCTCCCTTCAAGGCTCAGGGTAAACAGGGTAAAAGAGGGCGGCTACAGAGAGCCTCCGGACGCCGCGCCACCTTTCTTCGCAAAGCTCTCTTTGAAATAATTCAACGTCTTCTTCAATCCATCGTCTAGTCCTACTTTCGGCTCCCATCCGAGAACGCGCTTAGCCTTGGTGATGTCCGGGCAGCGCTGCTTCGGATCGTCCTGCGGCAGAGGTGCAAAGATGATTTTCGGCGCATTTTCAAAATGCGTCCGAATGCGTTCTGCAAACTGCAGGATGGTAATTTCCTGGGGATTGCCGATGTTGGTCGGCAAGTGCTCATCGGACATCATCAAGCGGTAGATTCCCTCGATCAAATCCGACACGTAGCAAAAGCTGCGCGTCTGCTGGCCGTCGCCGTAAACCGTGATGGGCTGCCCGGTGAGCGCCTGGTGCACGAAATTCGGCAGCGCTCGCCCGTCGTTCAAGCGCATGCGCGGCCCGTAGGTATTGAAGATGCGCACGATGTGCGTATCCACTCCGTGGTAGCGGTGGTACGCCATGGTCATAGCTTCCGCGTAGCGCTTGGCCTCGTCGTAAACGCCGCGCGGCCCAATAGGGTTGACGTGTCCCCAATACTCTTCGTTCTGCGGCGAAACTTGTGGGTCACCGTAACATTCGCTGGTGGAAGCCAGGAAGAACTTGGCCTTTTTCGCCAACGCCAGACCCAGAGCATTGTGCGTTCCCAGCGCGCCAACTTTCAGCGTTTGGATGGGCAGCTTCAAGTAATCCACTGGGCTGGCCGGCGAGGCGAAATGCAGAACGTAGTCCACCGGCCCGGCCACATCGATGTAGTTCGAGACATCCGCCCGCGCGATTCGAAAATGGGGATGCTTCTCCAGATGCGCGACGTTTGAATCTACCCCGGTGACCAAATTATCCAGCGAGAGGACGTCCCAGCCTTCCGCGATCAACCGGTCGCAAAGATGCGACCCAAGGAAACCTGCTCCACCCGTCACCACTGCGCGCATGTCCGCTCCTGAAGAAGCGTCAGTTTATCGTGACCCCGCGTGATTGACCACTTCCGTGCCGCGGGATACGATGCGCCCGCTCTCTTATGCCTCTAGGCACCCACATAGGCGCTCGCGATTGGAAAGGCCGCGTCGCGCTGATTGTACTCGGTGTCATGTTGGTCTTCGTCGGCGTCGTGGTCCTTGGCGTTGGCCGTTGGCTCGTGGTGGAAGACCCTCTGGAAAAAGCCGACGCCATTGTCGTCCTTAGTGGGCGCATTCCTATCCGCGCCATCGAGGCCGCGCGTCTGTACCGCGCAGGCTACGCCTCGCAAGTTTGGCTCACACGACCCGAAGAACCTGCCGCATCGCTCGAAGCCTTGGGTATTCCCTATTCCGGAGAGGATTTCTTCAATGCGCAGGTCCTCGTTCACGAAGGAGTGCCTTCGAGCGCTATACGCGTACTCGGTCCCTCGATCAACAACACCGCCGACGAAGTGCGCGCCATCGCCGCGGAACTGCGCCGCGAAAACCGTGCAACCGTGATCATTGTCACCACGAAAGCCCACACCCGCCGTGTGCATAGGCTATGGCAACAGCTCGCTGGCGGCCAAGGTCGCGCCATCGTCCGGGCTGCCGCGGGCGATCCCTTCGATCCCGCTCACTGGTGGCGCACCACTGGCGATGCGCTCGACGTTGTACGAGAAGTTCTTGGCGTCCTGAATGCCTGGGCGGGGTTGCCGCTACATCCCGCGACGTGACGTGTAGTCGGCTCTCCCGGTGGAGACGGTAGGCCTTAGTCCGCCGCAATCAGAAAAGCAAAAACCGCTTCTTCCGCGGAGCCCTCTCCACTTCCGCGATGTTGGGCACGTACGGCAATTCTCGCCCCTCAAATGCCGCCAAGGGATTATCCACAAATAGTCCGGAGGCCTTCTCCTCGCCAAACCGTTCCTTCACGAGGTCATACGCGGGCCGGAGCTTCAAGGGGCGTCGCCGAGTATTATGGGCGTCGCTGGCCACGAAGTGCACCACGCCTTCTTCGATCCAGCGCATGGCATCCTCCTGCGGCCGGGTGCCGAAGGTGCCAAGGATTGAGCCGGCAGTCACTTGCACATAGCAGCCCAGCCGCACCCAGTTCGGCAAGTGCCCTGGATTGGTGTGCAGAATAGCGTTGCGCTCCGGATGCGTGATTATCGGACGGACGTTCATGAGGCGCATTTCGTGTAGGGTCTGGTCCGCAGAGGGAGGAATCGCAAATTCGCTGAACTCCACCAGCAAATAACCCTGCTGATTGATGCAAAAGCGTGGGGCATCCGCTCGCAAGGCCCCGAGGTTTTCCGGACTAAGGTGAAAATCGCAGCCGGTGGCCAGGATCAGCCGCTCGCCGACCGCCGCTTGCAACTCGTCGCGCACCTGCCGAATCCGCCTGTAGTTGAAAGCAAACTCGCTGCTGGCGTGCGGTGTGGCCACCACGTGCGTGATCCCATCCGCGATCGCCGACTCCGCCATGGCCAGAGACTCTTCCATGGTCTTCGGCCCATCATCCAGACCCGGCAGTATATGACAATGAATATCGACCATACTTCTTAACTCTAACTCAACAGGCCATTAGGTCCTGGTACCAGTCTTACGACCCCGGTCCCTATCTTGCAACATGGAAACATCCCTTCCGCGCGTTTCTTGCGCTCGGTGCGAAGCCTGCTATATTTAATTGTCTTTGGCTCATTGGCCTTCTTGGCCTGAAGCGTCCCAAAAAATTCCTGAGGAGCTGCACGCAAGTCATGCCCATCGAGCGGAAACCCGAGTTTTTCAAGAGCGCCCAGCTCAAGGTCGCCATTATTGGCTGCGGATATGTCGGCTTGCCCCTGGCGCTGCGCTTCGCGGAAGCCGGCCACAAGGTCACTGGGTTCGACACCGATCCCCTCAAAGTGTCTATGCTCAATGCCGGGAAGTCCTATATCGAGCACATCCCGCAGACTAAAATCCAGCAATTCGTAAACACCAAGCATTTCGGCGCCACCACCGATTTTGAACGCATCAAGGAAGTTGACGCCATCATCATTTGCGTGCCTACCCCGCTGGACGAGCGGCGCGAGCCGGACTTGAGCTACGTCGAAAACACAGCGCTGGCGATCCAGCCGCACTTGCAAAAGGGCCAGTTAGTGGTTCTGGAATCCACCACCTATCCCGGCACCACCGAGGAACTGGTTCTGCCGATTCTGGAAAAAGGCGGACTGCGGTGTCCCATAGCTTCCGGGCCTGAGAATGAGAACATCGCGGGGGACTTCTTTCTGGCGTTTTCTCCTGAGCGCGAAGATCCGGGCAACAAGCAGTATGGTCTGGCGCAGATCCCCAAGGTTGTGGGTGGACTCAACCCGCCAAGTGGCAGAGCTGCCGTGGCGCTCTATACGCCGATCGTGTCGCGAGTGGTCCCGGTGAGCTCCACACGGGCAGCCGAGATGGCCAAGCTGCTCGAAAATATTTTCCGCTGCGTCAACATTGCGCTGGTGAACGAGTTGAAGATGCTCAGTCTACGCATGAACATCGACATTTGGGAAGTCATCGACGCTGCCGCCACCAAGCCTTTCGGCTTTATGCCCTTTTATCCTGGCCCTGGCCTCGGCGGCCATTGCATTCCCGTTGACCCTTTTTATCTGTCCTGGAAGGCGCGTGAATATGATTTCGCCACCCGGTTCATCGAACTTGCCGGCGAAGTCAACACCGCCATGCCCTATCATGTCGTCGAAGCGATCGCTTCCGCCTTGAACGATCGCAAGAAGAGCATCAAGGGTTCTAAGCTTTTGATCCTCGGGGTCGCCTATAAGAAAGACGTCGACGATTTGCGTGAATCGCCCACGCTGAAGATCATGCAGCTGCTCCAGCAGCGCGGCGCCGAGCTCGATTACAACGATCCCTACTTCCCCAAGCTTCACAAAATGCGCCACTACAACTACGAAAACATGAAGTCCGTGCCACTCTCGGCGCAGTCCATGGGAGCGTACGACGGCCTGGTTATTGCCACCGATCATTCCAGCTATGACTATGGGGCCATTGTCGACGCCGCAAAGCTGGTGGTCGATACGCGCAACGCCACGCGCCGGGTGATGCGCCATCGCGAAAAAATCGTTCTCTGCTAGGCCCTGATGGCTTCATCCACCGAAGAGATTCGCCGCCAGCTTCAGGACAGCATCCGCGTCAAGCAAGTGTTCTCCGATCAGCTCGTTGGCCGCATCGCGCAATTCGCGGAAAAGTCCGCGGCGGCGCTACGGGCCGGAGGCAAGATCGTCTTCTTTGGAAACGGCGGCAGCGCAGCCGACGCCCTGCATTTGGCCGCTGAGTTAGTAGTGAAGCTCCGCACGGAACGCCCCGGCCTCGCGGCTTTGGCGCTGACCACCAATCCCTCTGTACTCACCGCCGCCGCCAACGATTACGGCTTCGAGCACATCTTCGCCCGTCAGGTTGAGTCCCTGGTGGCCTCGAAGGACGTCTTGGTCGCTCTTTCCACCAGCGGGACGAGCCTCAATATCGTCCGGGGCGTCGAAGCCGGCCGCGCTCGCGGTGCCTATCTCGTTGCCCTAAGCGGTGAAACCGGGGGCGCGCTCGCCTCCAAAGTGGACTTGCTCCTGAATGTTCCCTCCCGCGATCCTCAGCGCATTCAGGAAGCCCACATCACCATCGGGCACATCGCCTGCTCGCTCATCGAGCAGCTTGCCTCCGCATAGGAATACGACCCGCTCCTTTGCTGGCGGTGCATTCTCACATTGAGTCAGCTTTGGGTCGGGGACTATTTGCTGCTCTTCAGTCCGACTCGCGCCGTGGTCCAGGGCAGGACGGCCTCGAGCAACACCGGTGTGTGCGTCTGATCATGAGCAAAATACACCGCGAAATGCGCGTCCTTCATTTCGGTGCCGTCGTCAAAAACCCGGAGTTCCACTTTGGTGGCCACATAGCTCCCGGCAGGTACTGTGATGCTCTCGGAGGCTCCGGCCAGCGAGGCCCGCACATCGTAGAGCTTGTGCCCGTCGTAAACGGGACCCCGCGCCTCACGGGTCTTGGACCAATCAACGTTCCGCAAGTATTGCATCATGCCGAGAGGATCGCGCGTGCCAGGCAGCACGCGGGTCTCGGTGACATTCTCAGCGGCGGGCTCTTTGCCCGTGGCTGTCATGCGCTGAATCGATTCAACTTTCTGTCCCCGCTCGCTCAGATGCATCTCGTACTGTAAGCTCGACATCGTTCCCGCGTCGCTGTACGAATCGAACTGATCGTCCAGCTCGAAAACCATGCGCAGCGGGTTTTGCGTGTGGGCAAAGGCCTGCAAATGCCAAGCGTTCTTTCCAAGAAAGTTCCGTTGCTCCGCGACTTGCAGCCGCAGTGTGGCTACATTGGAAACCTTCGCGACATCCGCGGAATATTCCAGCACCTCGCCGGTTCGCATCGCCGCATCGGGCCCCGGATCGGGCACGGCCCTCTTGTTCTCTGTCCGGGCCGCAGGCGTGCTGCTGGCCGCGGCTTTCTTCGACGCCTTGCTCGGTGGCTCCGTGAGCACCGCAGCCGGCGGCGCGGACGCGATGGCACGCGGCGCGGCATCGCCTCGGCCGTGCAGCCAGTAAAACGCCCCGCCCGCCAGGAGCAGGGCGGCCACGGCCGCAATTCCTCGTTGCATCCGGTGACTCATGCTCTTTTTGCGTCCGGCGTTAGAAACAAAACATTGCCTCGCTGGCTTCCATCGTACAATACGATTTCGAGCGGAGCTCGCGCCGCAATTTGCGCGGGCCGTCGCACGATATTTGAGGGTACCAAAACGCGGACCGCTCGTCTTTCTCGAGCCGGCAATGTTCGCCGCGGCAGCCACCCGCCTGCCCGAACGCGATCGTCGGCCGCTGGGAGGCCGCATTCGCCAGGAGGATTCTCCGCATGCGTTACGTGGTTACAGGCGGCGCCGGTTTTATAGGCTCGAACACCGTCGACGAACTCGTCAAGCGCGGCCACAGCGTGGTGGTCCTTGACGATCTTTCCGCCGGCAAAGAAGAGAATCTTGCCGAGATCCGCAGCAAGATTACCCTGATCAAGGGCAGCATCACGGACATCGAAGTGGTTCGCAAGGCCATGCACGAAGCGGAATACGTCTTGCACCTCGCGGCCCGGACCTCGGTGCCGCGCTCCGTAAAAGATCCAATCGAGTCGAACCGCATCAATATCGACGGCACGCTCAACGTTTTGGTCGCAGCGCGCGACGCCAAAGTAAAGCGCATCGTTTTCGCGGCCTCCTCCTCTGCCTACGGCGAGACCCCTACTTTGCCTAAGGTCGAAACCATGGTACCGGCGCCGATTTCTCCGTACGGCGTCACCAAATTTGTGGGCGAGCTGTACCTCCAGACGTTCGGCCGCTGTTATGGCCTGGAAAATGTTTCACTGCGATACTTCAACATCTTCGGCCCGCGCCAAGATCCCGGCTCGCCTTATTCCGGCGTGCTCGCAAAGTTCTGTACCGCGTACCTCGAAGAAACCCAACCGGTGATTTTTGGGGATGGCGAGCAAACTCGCGATTTCACTTACGTGGAAAATGCCGTGCAAGCTAATCTGCTCGCGTTTGAAGCACCGCAGGTTTCCGGCAAGGTCTTCAACGTGGGAGTAGGCGGCCGGGTCTCGCTAAACCAGGTAGCCGCGACACTCGCCAAAATCTCCGGCGCGCAGCTGGAGGTCAAGCACGACCCGCCGCGTGACGGCGACATCCGCGATTCGCAGGCCGACATCACCCAAGCCCGCGAACTCCTGGGCTACGACCCGCAAGTCGATTTTGAGGAAGGCCTGCGCCGCACTTTTGAGTGGTACCGCACTGTCCAAGCCAAGGCCAAGGCTCAGGCCGAAGCCCAAGCCCAGCCATCCCCTCCGACACCCGCCCCTGCACCGGCAAAGTAGCCCTCCGGTTCGCCAATGGGGCGAGCCTCGGCAAGACCACGGCTAAGGAGTGGCCGTCTTGCCGTAGCTCAGCGGTTCGCCGGCCTTCGGCGTGTCGTAATTCCAGAACCACAGCGGTTCGAGCTTCTTCTGTTCGGGCCAGACTTGGTTGAGTGTGTCGCCCTCGAAGAGTTCGCCGTTCTTCATCACCCAATGAACAGTGTTGGTGTTATGGATGTCGTCTAACGGATTCTTGTCCAGAATCACCAGATCGGCCAACTTGCCCGGCTCGATAGAACCGAGTTCTTGCGGTCTTCCGATGATTTTTGATCCGTTGACGGTGGCGCAGCGCAGCACTTCCATCGGTGTCATTCCGCCGCTGGCGAGCATCCACATCTCCCAGTCGTAGCCCAGGCCCTGCAACTGGCCGTGGCTGCCAACACCCACAAGTCCGCCGGCGCGCTCCAGCTTGGCCATCTGTGCCGCCAGCTTCGGAAACTCGTATTCGTCCTTGCGGAACCAGGCCGGGCGCCGCTTGGTTTTTTCGTCGAGAATTTTGTGCGGCGTGAAGTGGTTGAGCTTGGCGTTGTCGTGCACTTCGCTGTACTCGTACCAGTAATCCTCGCCGAACGGCCCGCCGTAGTTCACGATCAGCGTCGGCGTCTCGGCGATGCCCGATTGCGCGAAAATCTGTAGCACGTCCTTATAGAGCGGCGTAATTGGCAGCGTGTGTTCGTTGCCGTGGAATCCATCGATCACGTGCGTTAGGTTGAGCTTGAGGTCCAGGCCGCCTTCCGTGGTGGGCATCATCTCCAGCTCTTTTGCTGCCTGCACCATGAATTGGCGCTGTTTGCGGTTGCCTACGATATAACTCTTGATGTTGGGCGTGCCGTAATACTTCTTGTACTTGGTCAGCACGCCTTTCACTTCTTCCATCGACTGGAAGTTGTTGTCGGAGAACACGCCGGGCCCGGTGGAAAACGCCCGCAGGCCGATGATGTCTCCGCTGTCGACTAGGTCCTGATAGGCGAACATGTCGTTGGTACTAGTCTGGACATCGAGCCCCGAGGTCACTCCGAAGGCGAGATTCGCCAGAAAAGCCCAATTCTGGGTGTCCAGAATGCCGCGGCGGATTTCCGTCCAGTGCGCGTGGGTATCGACAAACCCGGGCACGATGGTCTTTCCGGTAACATCGAAGACCTTCGCACCGGAGGGCACGCTGCCTTTTGCACCGACGCGAGTGATGCGGTTGTTCTCCACCACGATGTCGGCATTTTTCAGAACTTCCTCGCCTTTCATCGTAACCACGGTTGCGCCGCGCAGCACCACCGTACCCTTGGGCGTCTTTCGCGGCACTTCCACATCGACGGCGATCTCTTCGACGTTCTTGTCCTGCTCCCTTAATTTCTCGGGTTTCTTTTCTTCTTTCTTCTCGTCCTTCTTGTCGTCTTTCTTTGTGTCGGTGGAGGCCGCGGCCGCGTCTTTCTTGTCGGCATCCTTGGTGTCGCCGTCTTTTTTCTCGCCTTCTTTCTTTTCATCCTTCGGGGGTTCGAAGGAGATGGCGCTCACCGGTTCGCGGAAGAGACTGGAGCCGACCGCCCAGGTGATGGTCTTGCCGTCGTCGGCCCAGGCAAAATAGTCGGCGCCGATGTCGGTCAGCCGCTTCGCCGGCACCGAGGCGGTTCCCACATTGACGGTCGGCGCTTCGCCGCCAACCACCGGCATAGCAATCAGATAAAGCTGATTCATCACATGCGCTAGGACCCATTGGCCGTCGGGGCTTGGCTGAACGTCGTCCGCGGCGACGGGTTCTTCGGCGAAAAATATTCCTTGTCCCTTCACTTGGATATGGGTTCGGCGGTCGGTGCCGTCGTAGCGCAGCGAAATAAGCCCCTGCGGGGTGTACACGTAGATGCGGTCCGTTTCGTGCGTGAAATGCGGCCCGCCTGCTCCGCGCGCCGGGAGAATCAGATTGGCGTCCCCGCCGCCTGCCGGAATCCAGACCAGATCGGCATTCGCGGTTTGGCCTCCATCGAACTCGCTGTTTTCCCGGTCGTACGCATTACCGCGCAAGGCCACAATTTTTGTTCCATCCGGCGACCACGCCGGATTGCTGTACACGGCGAGCGATTTCGACAATTGTTGCGGCGTGCCGCCCGCTGCCGGGACTTTCCACAGCTGTCCGCCCTCGCTCGACCACGTGACATACGCGATGGACTTGCCGTCCGGGGACCATGCCGGCTGGAATTCGCGCGCATTGCCGCTCGTCAGCCGCTGCGGCTTGCCGCCAGGCAGTTCCAGCGTATAAAGGTGCGTCAGCGCCGAAAAAGCCAGCTTCTTTCCATCGGGCGACTCGACCGGGTCTTGTATCAAGCGCGCTTTTACCGGGCCCTGCTCAACCTTTTGCGGAAAATCCAGCTTCGGACCGAGATCCTGCGATACGTTGGCGGTGAAGGGAATTACGGTGTCCGTCCCGGCGGCAAGATTCAGCCGGCGGATTTTTCCGTCCTGATTGTAAACAATTTCCTTTCCGTCCGGCAGGAAGGCATATCCAGGAAACAGGTCGCGCGTGAACCGCGATTCCTGATCGTCGCGGGTGATCGGATATTTCACCCAGCGATCCTCGCCGCTCTGCAGATTTCGCAGGCGCAAGCCGCTCTCGGTTTCAAAACGCGTCACGTAAAGGACTTGGGTGCCGTCCGGCGATAGCACGGGGCGGAAGCTGCTGTCGAGCTGCTCGATCAAGACATCCTCGTCGCCGGTCTTGCGATCGCGCCGTGCGATCTGCCATAGAGGAAACTGGGCGTTGTACGCGAAGCCTCCATGACGCACCGCGTAATAGATGTATTTGCCGTCCGGCGAGGCCACGGCGCCGATCGCATTGTGGCGTTCCCGGCGCGGCGTGGTTGGCGTCGGTTTGGCCTTGGTAATCTGCACTCCGGTGCCGCCACGCACGTGATACATCCAGACTTCATAAGTGGTGATGCCGAAACCGGCCTTGGACACGAAAATGTAGTTTCCATCCGGCGACCAACTCGGTGAAGCGAATTCGTTGTTGGGGTCCTTGGAGACCTGCTTCACTTCGCTGCCGTCCGGACGCATGACCCAGATGTTTTCGCTGCCTTCGCGATCGGAGAGGAAGGCGATCCATTTTCCGTCGGGTGAAAACTTCGGCTGGCTGTCGAAGGCCATCCCGCCGGCGATGAGCTTGGCCTGGCCGCCCTCGATCGGCAGGGTGTAAATATCGCCGAGCAACTCGAAGGCTATGGTCTTGCCGTCGGGAGAAACGTCCAGAGAGAGCCAGGTGCCTTCGTCGGTGGTGAATTCGACCTTGCGGTCGGATTTCAAGGGCAGGCCTTTTTTTTCGTCCTTCTTCTCGTCTTTTTTGTCGTCTTTCTTTTCCTCTTTTTTGTCCTGCGCGTTGACAGTGGCCTGCATCGCAAAAGCTTTCGCCTCTAACATGCCCAAGATCGTCAGCGACACGACGAACCAGGCGCTCAGACCACACCATCTCAGCCTCTTCGCGCTCATTGTGTTTCCCTCCCTAGCGATCGTCACGAATGTGAACTGGAATCGAACGACGGCCGGGCCGCGAGTACCGGGCCCGGCGAGAACGCACCCTTACCTGCCACTGCACGCTTTAGACGCAAGATCTAGCGTTCCGACTCTTCTTCATCGCCGCCGTCACGATGCTGCTCCGTGGCTGTTGGCACGATATGCGGTATGCCTGCGTCGTTCATCTTTTTGTTCAATGCCGGCAGATCTTCTTCGACTAGCTTTTTCACTTGCGCGGAGGCGTCGCTGACCAGCGGGGCTAGCTCCGCCAGCTTTTCTTTCTGCTGACCACCCGGCGCCGCGACAAACTCGTCCAGGTTTTCGAGCAAGTCTTGCGTTTGATCCGGCAGCGGGTCGGGCTTCCATTCAAATGGCGGTCCGGCATTGCCCAAGCCCTGCTTTTCGCGAACGAATTTTGCGGCGACGGCGTCAACTTTTTTCTGTAGCTCATCCGCGGCTTTCCGGATGTCGTCGGGAATTTTTGTCGCATCCGGTTTGCCGGCGGCGGCTTTCCATTTGTCGCGGGCGGCTGTCAACGCATCCTTCAGCCCCTCGACCGTCCTGCGGTCCTTGGCTGAGATTTTTGCCAACTCGTAGAGTTGATCGAGGGCGGCGCGGCGCGTGGCGCGATCCTCCGCAGAGATTTCTACACGAACATCCTCTTCGACCACTACCTTCTGCGTCGCTTCCTTTGCGCCGGCCTTGATCCTGACGGTATATTCGCCGGGATCGACCAGCGGTCCACGAGGTCCGACACCGTAGCCGGCCGCGAGGGCCTCCTTTTGTTCCTCGTTGGGCTCCGCCATGGGGTCATAGCGCAAATCCCAGTTCGCGCGGTTGGTCCCTGCCGCGGCGGGACCGTCGAACTCGCGCAGCACCCTGCCGTCTTTGCCAGACACAGTGATTTTGACCTTGCCCTCTTTCTTGGGTTCAGCGGCAGCCTTCGGGTTTTCCCCGAGCGCGGCTTGGTCCTTAACTTCGCCTTCCGCTTTGGCGGTCTTCGGGCCTTCAGGCGGAAGCGCTTCCTTCAGGTAGTAATTCAAGATGGCGCCGTAGGGCGGATTCTTCGCGGTGAACATCTTCTGCCCGGCGCTCCAGCGGCGCTGCCGAAGATGCCAGGCCGCAGCAGCACGCGGCGCGAAAAATGTCAGATCGCTGGCTAAAACATTTGCGTCCATCTTTTCGACTGGCGTCAGATCGTCAAAAATCCAGATCGAGCGGCCATGCGTGCCCAACACGAGATCGTTTTCGCGCGCTTGTATCGCGATGTCGTCCACCGGAACAGTCGGAAAATTATTCTTGAAGGCCGTCCAGTTTGCCCCGCGATCCCAGGAAACCCACAGGCCGAATTCCGTTCCCGCGAATAAAAGATTTTGATTGCGCGGATGTTCGCGGAGCACGTGAACGCTGCCTGCCGAATCCGGAATGCCGTTGCGAATGGCTCTCCAGTTCTCGCCATAGTCCGCGGTAAGGAACACGTAGATACCGTAGTCGTCGCTGCGATGGCCGTCGAACGTTGCGTAGGCGATTCCCTCGCCGTACCTCGAGGCCACCACGCGGCTGACGTAGGTGCCCTTGGGGACGCCGGGCAGCCGGGGCGCGACGTTTTTCCAACTCTTTCCGGCGTCGCGGGTCACCTGCAAATTGCCATCGTCCGTGCCAGCCCACAAGACGTTGGAAGTCAGCGGCGATTCGCTGAACGTCGTGATTGCGGGATATTCCTCGACGCCGTCGTGCCGAGACAGCGTGGTCTTGTCCGGCGTCTTGCCGGAGATCTGCAGCTTATTGCGGTCCACGCCGGTTGTTAGGTCATTGCCGAGTCGCGTCCAGGTGTCGCCGCGATCCCTAGACTTAAACAAATAGTTTCCGGCGTAGTAGATAGTGGTGTGCTCGTGAGCCGAGACGGCCACGGGTGAATTCCATTGGAAGCGGTAGTGGGGTTCGCCCAACTTGGCCTCCGGCATGATGGCCCGCTGCTGCCCGGTGCGGAGGTCCCTGCGGTCGACGTGCCCGTCTTGCCCCTCGGCATACACGATCCACGGTTCAACCGGATCGATCTGCACGTAAAATCCGTCGGAATCGTGAACGACGGACCAGTCTTCGTTGGTGATGCCGTCGCGCGTCAGCGTCTGGCTCGGTCCGCACCAGCTTCCGTTGTCCTGCAAACCGCCGCAGACGTGATAAGGCTTCTCATTGTCCAGCCCAATCTCGTAGAACTGCCCGATGGCAATGGTGTTGACGAAATCCCAGGTGCGACCGTTGTCGTAGCTCCAGTGAATTCCGCCGTCGCTGCCGGTGAGGATGTGGTTGGAATCCGCCGGATCGATCCACATGGCGTGAAAATCGCCGTGGATGTCCTTCACGCGATCGGAGGAGAACTTTTTGCCGCCATCTTCGGAGTAAAACATCTGCGCGCCAAGCTCCCAGATGCGCAGATCGTTGTTGGGATCGACGCGTACCTGACTGTAGTAGGAAGGTCGGGGATTGGTGTCGCCCATTTTTGTCCAGGTCTCGCCCTTATCCTCGCTACGGAAGGTGCCGCCTTTTTCGTGCTGCACCACGGCGTAAACGATGTTGGGGTCTTTGCGGAAGATGTCGAGACCAATGCGCCCGGTATCACCGCCGTTTTCGTACGGCAGTCCCTTGCTGAGCTTCTTCCAGGTCAACCCGCCGTCAGTGGTCTTGTAAATCGCGCTGCCGGAACCGCCGCCGTTGAAGCCATAGGGTGTGCGTCGGCGTTGGTAGGCTGCTGCGTACATCGTATCGGGACTTCCTGGGTCCATGGCGATGTCACTGACGCCGGTGTCCTCGTTGATTTTCAGCGCTTGCGTCCAGGTCTTGCCGCCGTCGATGGTCTTGTAAACACCACGCTCGGGATTGGGTCCCCACAGATGGCCGAGCGCGGCGACGTACACCACGTCGGGATTTTTCGGATGGATCACGATGCGGCCAATGTGATGTGTCGCCGCCAGACCCATTTTTTGCCAGGTTTTGCCGCCGTCCAACGATCTGTATGCACCATCGCCCCAAGATGAGCTTTGGCGGTTGTTCGGCTCGCCGGTGCCAACCCACACCACCGAAGGATCGGAGGGCGCGATGGCAATGTCCCCGATTGTCGAAACGCCCTCTTTGTCAAAGACCGGTTGCCAGGTCGTGCCGTTGTTCGTGGTCTTCCAGACGCCACCGGAGGCCACACCGACGAAAACGATGTTGGGGTTGCTATCGACCACCGCGAAATCGTCGATGCGGCCGCCCATCACCGCGGGGCCCAACTCCCTGAAGTCGAGGTTCTTCAATTTATCGGCGGGATTCAGCTGGTCCGGAGAGGCAGCCTGCGTCAGCACGCCAACAAACAACCCTCCAGCCACAACCAACTTCAAAGCAAAAGCGGACCACACCCGGATCATGGTTTCCCCTCAGTACGCGGCCCGGAATCATACCCCGCAGGCTGGGAAGACGCATCAATTGTTTGTGGAAAGGCCGGGAGCCGCGGCACACGGAAGCACCTCGCGCTACGAGGCGCCACGCGCGGCTACACATCCCAGGAACCCCATGCTAGGCTATTCCACTGTTTTCTTTGGCCGCATCCTCAGCGTGAATGGTTACCTCCATGCTCGGAATCCCTCCGCGCTTCGATCGTTTTCCCTGCTGACGACGCTGTTCTTGTCGCTGGCGGGCCTGTGCAGCCCGGCGGCGGCGGCGCAGGAGAATCGCAAGCCCTCCGGCAAAGGTGGAGTCGCGGAGCTTTCCTCGAGCGGACCGCAACGACGCCAGGGGGCGGTGACCATCGCCGACGGCGAGGTGGATATCCACTACGGTGCCCAGCGGCTGCGTGCGGACCACGTGGAATACAACGACCAGACCAACGAGGCCGTGGCGCGCGGCCACGTGCAGTTCGACTATGAGAGCCAGCATCTCGAGGGAGACGAAGCGCACTACAACGTGGGCACCGGCCGCGGCACTTTCGTCAACGTTCGCGGGACCGTCAAGATCGAGCGGCGCGCAAATCCGGCCGTCCTGGTGACCGAAAATCCGCTGTATTTTGAAGCCAAGCAGGTGGAGAAGTTCGGCAACGATCTCTACTTTATCCGGCAGGCCTGGGTCACTGTTTGCGATCCCGAACATCCCAAGTGGCAGTTTTACGCCACCCACGCCCGCATTCGTGTGGATCAGACGATGGCGCTGGTGAACGTCAATTTCCGCTTGATCCGCGTCCCGCTGATCTGGCTGCCGTACGCCACGGCGCCCGCCGGCTCTAAAATCCGCGAGTCTGGCTTTCTGATCCCGACGATCGGCAACAGCAGCAGCAAGGGCTTCGTATTCGGCGATGCCTTCTACTGGGCCCCGAGAGACTGGCTGGACGCGACGGTTGGCGCGGAGCTCTTGAGCCGTCGCGGCTCGTCCGAGCGCGTGCAATTCCGCGCCAAGCCTTGGGAAAATACCACCATCAAGTACAGTTATTTCGGCGTGGTGGACCGGCTCAAACAAGGAGGACGCGACGAGCAGTTGGAGGTCCAGTCCCTTCTACCCAAGGATTGGCGGTTCGTGGCCGACGTCAACGAGCTCTCCTCGCTCACCTTCCGATTGGCTTTCGCGGACACCTTCGGCGACGCTATCAACTCCGAAGTACGCAGCTCCATTTTTCTCACCCACAATTTCGGCGGATTCAGCTTGAATTTCGCGGGGCTGAATGACAAAAGTTTTCTCACCGTGGTTCCGACGCAGACCAGCGTGTCGCTGCGCAGCGCACCGGAGGCGAGATTCGATTCCGTGGAGCAAGCGCCGTGGAGAAACCTGCCGATTTATTTCGGATTCGAGAGCTTTGCGGGGGCGGCGCACCGGAGCGCTGGAGCGATCGATACGCCCGAGGCGGTCGCACGCACGGAATTCGCGCCGCGGGTGAGCGTGCCGCTGCACTTCGGGCCGTGGCTCAGCGTCATGACCACCGCGGCATTTCGCACCGCGTACTACGGCGATACTCTCGCCTCTCCGGAACTACTGAGCAACCGTTCCGCGACGCGCAACGACGGCGAATTTACGATGGACTTCCGCCTGCCGACGCTGGAACGCTTTTTCGAGCGCGACTCTCGCGACAACACCAAGCCGCGCAAAAGATATAAACACACCATCGAACCTGACTTTGCCTATCGCTACGTCGGCGGGATCAACAATTTTTCTCAATTTATCCGCTTCGACGCCGATTCCACGCTGAGCAACACCAACGAAATCGCTTATGGCGTGACCCAGCGGCTGTGGATAAAGGAAGGGGACGATCAGCCCACCGAGCTGGCCTCCTGGAGGCTGATGCAGAAGCGCTACTTCGATCCCACATTTGGCGGCGCGATTGTCGATGGCCAGCGGAATGTGCTCGAAGCGCTGGACTCGGTCACGCCCTTCGCCTTCGCCCTGGGGCCCCGCAATTCTTCGCCTATCGTGAGCGATTTCAAGATCACGCCCGCGGGCCGGTACGACACCGAGCAAATTTTGGAATACGATCCGCAACTTCACAAGATCACCAGTATCGGAACCTTAGTGAAGGTCAAGCCGTACAAGGAATTTTTCGCCACCGTGGCCCATTTCCGCTTGCAGGCGGATCCCATTCTTCAGCCGCTTTCCAACCAGGTGCGCGTATTGATGGGATACGGCAGCGAGGCACGGAAAGGTTTCAACTTCACGACCGGCGTGAGCTACGACATCACCAACAGCTCGCTGCAGAGCCAGTTGGTGCAGTTCAGCTACAACGGCAACTGCTGTGGTCTCGCCGTGGAATACCGCCGCATCGCGCTTGGCAATGTGCGGACCGACAATCAGTTCCGCGTTGCGTTCATCATCGCCAACATTGGGAACTTCGGGAACTTGCGCCATCAGGAGAAGATTTTTTAAGCAGAGGCGGCGGGGCGGTCGTAGGGAGCAGGGCTAGCATGGTGATGCTTGCTGGCTTCGAGGAGCGGTCGACGACTCAAAAGGGGGACCGAGCTCCCGCATTCCGGGCTCGATCTGACGGCCGTCTCCTTCATCAGCCAACTGCCGAGCACGTATCCCAACGTTCCGGTGATCATGCCGGCGAAGATGTCGGCGACGTAGTGATATCTCCCGTACACCGTCGAAACGCACATACACAGCACCAGGGGCAGCATGACCCAGAATAGCCAGCGGCGGTGGCGCCACGCGCCCCACAGCGCGGCGAACGAACCTGCAACGTGCTCGGAAGGAAATGCGGCGCCGCGCACTCGACCGTAGTGCTCGATGAAATTGATCAACGCGGTGAACGGGCCGCCGCGTAGTTCGGCATGCCAGGAGCCGGCCATGGAAAACCAGGGGCTCTCAATCGGGAACAAAATCGCGATCACATAGCCGATCGCGTAGCCCACCGCGGAATAGGTCATCACCGACCAATAGGCGCGCCAATCCTTGCGGTAGTAGAGAATGCCGCCGAGCGCGAGCAAATACGTAAAATAAGTGATGTAGGTGAATTGCATGAAATCGTTGCGGGCCGGCGTAGCAAACTGCTCGAGCCAAATCGCAGGGTTTACGCCGGTCAACCAGTAATCGAACGCGATCAGTTTTGCATCGCGCCAGCCGGGGGAAACCAGGTGGACGAGATGGCCGAGCTCCTCGAAGCAAAACAAAAAGAAAAGATGCGGATACCAGTGGCGCAAAAAATGCCAAAATCTCTGCGCGGCAGTCGGACGCAGGCTCTCGCGAAGCCCGATTCTCCCTTGGGTTCCGCACAAGGCCAGAATTATGGACGCCGCGAACGCCTGGACGATGAGTACGCGAACGGGATGCGCTAGGTTTCTTGCAAATATCACTACCAGCGCACTCGACAAGCTCAGGTATCCAAGCGCCACCCACTCGAACGCACTGCAAGCCGCCCAAGCCGCCGCGAGTTCGAGCCGGAGGCCCACAAATACTCCGCTTTGTCGTGAGTCGCGAGCCGGGGCGTACTTCGTGTTTCCGCCAGGCACCGCGGGTGCTGGCCACGGCATTGTGATTTCGTCTTCTTGGTACCCGTATTCGCGCGAACTATTCATCCGAGATTTTCCGTTCTGGCACTGCCCATCGCCGTATACCCGGTAGCGCCCCGGTCTTCCCTAATTTCTTGCTTCCACCACACCATCGGCCAGTCAAGCATTCGCGCTATCCGCCGCAATTCCCGCGAAGGATTGACCGCGACAGGCTGCCCCACCGCGCCCAGCAGCCAGCGATCGCTTGCCGTGTCCCCGTAAGCGTAGCTGCGTGCCAAGTCCAAGCCGGCTTTCGCGGCCAGATGTTGCACAGCACGCATCTTGGCTTCCGCGAAGACGGCGTCGCCAAGGATTCGGCCGGTCCACGTTCCAGCGGTTTCTTCGAGGCGCGTCGCGCAGACTCCGATCGGGGTAGCAATCCCGCGCACGGCAAGGCGCAAAACGAGCGTCAAGGCCACTTCATGAGCCAAAGGCGCAAGTGTTCCCGTCACCAGGACCACGGCATGATCTTGGGCCGCGTGCCACGCGATCCGCTCCATCGCAAGCGGAAAGAAGGCGCGGAGAGGCGCTGGCGATGAGCGGCGTCGAAAAGCTGACGTCTCGCGCTCGGTTGGGCCGCCTTCTGGAAAAAAACGGTCACAATTGACGCGCACGCCTCGGAGGTACATTTTGTTGGCATGCGCAATTCTGACCAACCCGCGCGGAGCAAGCTGCACGGCGCGCATCAACCACAAGAAATAGTTCTGCGCCGGAATCGCGCGCCGGGATCGCAGCGTTCCGAAGAATCGCCGCTCCAGCGACGGCCGGTCAATCAGCGTTCCGTCGATGTCGAAGAATGCGGCCACTTGCGTTCTGGCTTTCGGCAGGCTGGTCATGCAGCCTCCCGGGCCGCTTTCTTGCGACTCTGTGCAGACCCCACGCTTCCGGCGAGGTAACGCCATCCCTCCGCCAGCACCGGCAGCCCTCGCACAAAGCAGAAACCGGCCGTCGCCCACGTGAGCACGTACGCGCCAACGCGAATCAGCGCGTGGACATCGGCGGCCAACTCTCCGACCAATGCGACAGGTCCTCGGGTTAGGGCCAGCTCCAGTCCTAGATAGCAGAAGCACAAACATTTCATCGCGGCGTACAGCCCGCGGCTCCAGCGCGAGGCCACTAGAGTGCGCCCCCACCATGTTTGAAGCATGCCGCTGGCGCCCCAGCCGGAGTGTCCGGCGCGCATCGCTAGGCCGCGCAGGAAATCCGTGGCCGCGCCGCGCGTGAAGAAAAACACCGGCAGCCACAGCGACACCATGCCCACTACTGCGAAATACGTGAAGTAGACATTCTCGATGATGCGGTCGCCAAGGATGTCGATCTGCGCGCCCACCGGCGTAGCCAGGTTCTTTTGCCTGGCGATGTGGCCGTCCAACGCGTCCAGCGCGATGGCTGCAACGGTGAGGGCCACCGCGGCCAGATTGGCCCAGGCGCCACGGCCAAACAGGCTTACGGCCGCGAAACCCACGATCACTCTCAGCAACGTCACTTTGTTGGGCGTCCAGTGCATAAGCACCTGCGGTGCGCTTCTAGCGTGCGAAGGATCCAAAGCAAAGGCCATGCCACGGCCTTCACCAGTAAGGCATGTAATATCAGTAGGTTGCAGTGGGTCTCTCTGTACGTTCGAGTTCTCTGCGCCAGCGAAAGCCGTCATCTGTCGCCTGTTGGCTTACGTACTGTCATTAGGGCTCGGACGGCGTCTAAACGACTGCGAAGTAGCAGCGATAGCCACTTCGCGGAGCTTGGGTATTTGGTGGTGAGGTCTGCCAGGCGCAGCAACTAGGCGCGGCGATGTCCCCAAAAGACGGCAATCCCCGCTTTTGTGCGAGAATGTGGGCTTCCGTGGGGACACGCGATGCCCTTTGTAGCTTCCGGACCGGCCACGATTCAGATGTATAAGGACTAAGCGCGCATGACCGATGTTCCTCTAGCAGCAGCCTTCCTTGCCGGGCTGGTTTCTTTCCTTTCGCCCTGCGTTCTTCCGCTTGTGCCGGGGTACATTTCGATGCTCTCCGGCATCGGCGTCGAGCAGTTGCGCCAGGGGCAAACGCCGCGCGCCGGCCTTTTCGCGTCGTCGCTGGCCTTTGTGGTGGGCTTCTCGGTGGTCTTTATTTCCTTCGGAGCCTCCGCCAGCGCCGTTGGAACCTTTCTTCGCCAGCACCGGGCTGCGCTCGCTCCCGTTGCCGGCGCCTTCATCCTGCTCTTCGGCCTGCACCTCGTTGGCCTGCTGATCAAGTTGACCGTTCGCACCGGCGTCATCGCCGGCGTCGTGCTTACGGTGCTCGGTATCGTGGCCCTGGTGCGGGGCGGCGAGCTTTTCGCGGGACTCGGCGCCGTTCACTTTTTCTCCCTGGCTGCCATTGGATTCTCCGGTCCTTCCATGGCTCGCTGGCTCAATCGCGATGTCCATTTGCGCAGCGCCAGCACCCAGCCCGGCATCTGGAGCGGCTTTCTTCTGGGTTTTGCCTTCGCTTTTGGCTGGACGCCCTGCATTGGTCCAATTCTGGCCACCGTACTGGCCTTGGCTGCCGCCAGCGACACCATCGCGCGCGGCGTCCTGCTGCTCGCCGTGTATTCCGCCGGCTTGGCGGTTCCTTTTCTGCTCACGGCGGTAGGCATCGGGCAGTTTCTGCGTTTCTATCAACGCTTCCGAAAATATCTCCACGCCGTCGAGATATTTAGCGGGGCGTTGCTGCTGTTCGTCGGGGGGCTCGTTTTCCTCAATCGTCTGACTTGGTTGGCGGGCAAGCTGAGCTTTTTGAATAGTTTGGTTCTGTGGCTGGAAAGGGTTCTGACCGGAGCGAAGTGACCACCTTCCCTTTGCCGCGCGGCGCAGACTAACGTATCGTTTTCTAGAGGGACGTGTTTAGAGGACTGGCATGAAAAAGACTGTCTTGGTTTCTATTGCTGTACTCGCGGTGATCGTTGTCGCCGCGTATTTTGCCGACAAGGCGACTCGCTTACCCCACAACACCGCCGCCGCGGCGAAGACCGACAAACCAGGCGGAGGTCCACCCGCGCCCGATGTCACCCTCAAGGACCTGGACGGAAAGGACGTCAGCGTCGCGCAGTACAAGGGCAAGGTAGTGCTGGTCAACTTCTGGGCCACCTGGTGCGATCCCTGCCGCTTTGAAATCCCCTGGCTGATCGACATGCAGCAGAAATACGGCGCCAAGGGCTTCACCGTGCTCGGCGTGGCCATGGACGACGAAGGCAAAAGCGTCGTGGCGCCCTTCGTGCAAAAGGAACGCTTCGACGTAAATGGCACGAAATCGCAGATGAACTACCCGATTCTGATCGGGAATGACGCTGCCGCTGACAAGTTCGGCGGCCTGCTCGGGTACCCTACCAGCGTGTTGATCGGCCGCGACGGCAAGCAGATCAAGCGCATCACCGGCCTCATCAGCTACGACGAAATCTCCAAAGCCATCGAATCGCAACTCTGATAGTCTGACACCATGCTTGAGGAAAAAGATTTTCAGCGGAAAGCCGATGCTGCGTTTGAGGACTTGAAGAAGCGTTTGCTCACCCTGGGCGATGAACAAGGATTCGACGTCGAGGGCCAAAGCGGCAAGCTGGAAGTTATTTTCGAGGAACCCGAGGAAGCTAAATTTGTGATCTCGCCGAACACTCCCGTGCGCGAAATCTGGATTTCCGCGCTTTCTACGAGTTTCAAGCTGGGCTGGTCCGAAGCCAGGAATTCCTTCGTGCACGAAAAGAGCGGCGAAGACCTTATTGCTGTTATGAGACGCGTCATTTCACAGCAGCTTGGCGCGCAGGTGCAGCTGTGAGATTGGCAGCCACGCTCGGCGCAAGCATCCTGCTCTTGGTCGCCGTAGCAGCCCTGCCCTCGGCGCCGGCGCAAATGCCTTCGGGCCGCGACGTCGTTTCTCCCAGCGCTTACGTATCTCTCGATCCTGTAGCCCGCGGCAGTGCGTTTCAGCTCGCCGTGGTATTGAAGATCCGCAACGGTTTTCACATTAACGCGCGGCAAACCTCAGCCGACTATCTAATCGCCACCGATCTTCGCGCCGACGTACCCGCTGGCTTCAAACCCGGTGATATCACCTATCCCAAGGGCGAGCTCCACACTTTTGCATTTTCCAAGAAACCTCTCAACGTCTACGAAGGCAAAGTGATTCTTCGCATGGCGGTCAGCGCGCTCCCGGACGCCCCGCTCGGTGCGCAGCACCTCCCGCTCAAGCTGCGCTATCAGGCGTGCAGCAACGAAGTGTGTTTGCCACCCGTCACGCTCGATGTCGACGCCACCGTTACCGTCGCCGCCAACGCGGACGCTTCCCGCCCCGTCCACCCGGAACTTTTCACCGGGCAGTAGCATCTCTGATTTGAGCTTCGATTGATGGCACAGAACCCGCGCGGTTCCCGGAAGTGGCCGTACTTCGCCGGTATTGCTATCGGCCTGCTCGCCGGCCTCATCCTCGTGGTTTTTCTTCGCACGCGCAATATCGACGACCGCACCCGAGAGTGGGTCGTCCGTGAACTCCGCAGCCGGTTCGATAGCCAAGTGGAACTGCAAAACCTTCACGTGCTGCTCTATCCCCGCATGGGCGTCACGGGGGAAGGCCTCGCGATCCGCGATCACAATCGCACGGACCTGCCTCCCATGTTCCACATCGAAAGATTTTCGTTCAACCTCGGCGTTCTAGGCATTCTCCGCGCTCCCCGGCATATCGCCGGTATCTACGTGGAGAATATGACCATCACGATTCCGCCGCGTGGTGAAGAGAAGCATCAGTCCGCCGAACAGACGAAAGAACAGAGACAACTTCCGTCTGTCATCGTGGATGAGATCGTTTGCAATGACACCGACCTGGTGATTGTTCCGAAAAAAGAAGGCAAGGAGCCGCTCGACTTCGAGATTCACGACCTGGTCTTGAAATCCGTGGGTGCAGGCAAACCTTTCTCTTTCCACGGCAACCTCACCAACGCAAAACCTAAGGGTGAAATCGCTACTAACGGCAACTTCGGCCCGTGGGATGCCGAAGAGCCCGGCGACACGCCCCTATCCGGCGCTTACAAATTCACGGATGCCGACCTCGGCCCGTTTCCGGGCATCGCTGGCATCCTGTCTTCGACTGGAAAATATAGCGGCCAGTTAAACGAGCTTGAGGTCGCGGGCCAGACGGACACTCCTGATTTTTCGCTCGATCCCGTCGGACATCCGGTTCCGCTCCACACGGAATACTCAGCGACGGTAAATGGCACCGACGGCGATACTTATCTGCACCCGGTTCGCGCCACCCTCTTGCGTTCGCTCATCGTCGCCAACGGCAGCGTCGTTCGAGCGCCCGCAAGAAAAGGCCACATCATCACGCTGGACGTTACGTCCGACAAAGCCCGCCTGGAAGACGTCCTGCGCTTGGCCACCAAGGCCGACAAGCCCTTCATGACCGGAGTACTCAATCTCAAGACGAAGTTTCTTCTCCCACCCGGTCCGGTGAAAGTTCTTGACAAGCTCAAGCTCGACGGCCAATTCAGCGTAACCGACGGACGATGGGCCAGCGCCGAAGTCCGCGAGAAGCTCGAGTCGTTCAGCCGCCACGCCGAAGGGCAGCCCACAAACGAAGACGCCGGCAGTTCCATCTCCGACTTTCGAGGCCGCTTCCTTTTCGATCGCGGCGTAATCACCTTTAAGGATTTGACCTTCAGCGTGCCGGGTGCGACCGTGCAGCTCCAGGGCAGCTACAAGTTGCAGGGAGAAGAGGTGGATTTCATTGGCGACTTGCGCCTGAAGGCCAAGCTCTCGCAAACCGTCACCGGAAAGAAATCCTTCTTTTTAAAAGCCATCGATCCGTTCTTTGCAAAGAAGGGCGCCGGCGCGGTTGTTCCTATCAGCATCACCGGCACCCGAGAAAGTCCCACGGTTGGCGTCACCGTCTTCCACAAGACAGTGAAAAAGAAACTGAGCGGCGACAAAGATAGGCAAAAGGAAACTCCGTCACCGCAATGATGAGGATGGGATTTCGGTTGTGCCGTTCAATGATCCCTACAAGCGGGCACTCCGCAGCCGTCCCACGACGCGCTCGCGGCCAAGGGCCACCATGGTGTCGAACAGCGGCGGTGCCACGGCTTGGCCCACAATCGCCACGCGGGTGGCATTAATCAGCAGGCCGGCTTTCACGCCTTCGGTTTCCGCAAGCCCACGCAGCGCGTGATCGCAGGCGTCGTGATTCCAGTCCGGCAGCGCCGCCAGGGCCTCGGCCAGCTTTGCCAGCAAGTCCGACACTTTCGGGTCTTTCCAGAACTTCTCCTTCGCCGCCGGATCAATCGTGAAGTCATCGCTGAAAAACGCCCGCGACCATGACGAAAAGTCCGGCAGCAACCGGATACGTGGCCGCAACAAATCCACCGTTTTCGCAAACCACTCGTGACCGGCTCCCGCCGCCCATTCTTCCTTCCACAACCCGCTGCGCTTCAATTCGGCTTGCACTTGCGGCAGCAAATCTTCGATCGGCAGCTTCTGCAAATACTGGGTGTTAAACCACTCCAGCTTGGGGCGATCGAAAACGCCATTGGTGCGGCTCACGCCCTCCAGCGAAAATTTCTCCAGCAAATCCTTGGTGCGCAGAAACTGCTCGTCTCCGCCCGCCGACCACCCCAATAGCACCAGAAAGTTCCGGAACGCTTCCGGCAGAAAGCCCTCCGTCCGGTACATATTGACGTCGGTAGCCCCATGCCTCTTCGACAACCTAGACTTGTCCGCCCCCAAAATCAGCGGCACGTGCGCAAAAACCGGCGGCTCGGCTCCCAGCGCGCGATACAGCAGCACCTGCTTGGGCGTGTTAGACAAGTGGTCCGCGCCTCGAATCACATGCGTGATTCGCATATCGACGTCGTCGACCACCACGCTAAGCTGGTACGTCGGCATCCCGGCGGCCTCTTCCCCCCGCGGCGAACGCAGCAGCACAAAGTCCTCGATCTCCTCGTTGGCAAACTCGCGCTCGCCAAACACCGCATCATGGAATACCGTCTTACCCGCCGGCACCTTGAAGCGAATCGCCGGCTTGGTGTCGGGCGAGGACGGCTTGCCGTCGCGGCACGAGCAGCGCACCACTCGCCGCACTGTAGTGTTCTCGCTGCCTTCTACGGCGTGATCTCCGCCCGCGTAGCGCTCCGCCGGGCAATAGCACAGGAACGCACTGCCGTTGGCCAGGCATTTCTGTGCCGCCTCGCGATACATCTCCAACCGCTGCGACTGAAAAAAGGGGCCTTCATCCCAATCGACTCCCAGCCAAAGCAAGGCATCAATGATCCCTTGCACCAGTTCCGGTTTATTGCGTTCCGCGTCAGTATCTTCCACGCGAAGGATCATCGTTCCGCGCTGCCGCCGCGCAAACAGCCAATTGAATAGCGCCGTGCGCGCACCGCCCACGTGCAGATATCCGGTCGGAGAAGGCGCAAACCGCACCCGCACTCCTTCGGTCGTCCTCTTCGGCATTTCACTCATTGGCGGCTATAACTCGCGCGCTAAATTTAATCACTCAGTCTAACGAAAGCTCCCTGCGCCGTCCAACGCAGGGCTCGCAAGGAACGCGGGCAACAGGTAATGCTCCTTTGGGGAGGTGTTGCCTCCCCGCTCTGCTGTCTCTTTAGCCACCAGTACGGCAGTACGGTTGCTTCTAGAAAAAAACGTGCTCCATAATCTTAAGTACTTTGTTTTGTGCGTCGACGTGGACCAGTCGTGGCAGCCCTGCGAGCCTACGTACGATTGCCGTGGGTTAGTGGGTCTTAAATCTAGAACACAGATTCATTCGGGCGTCTTGGGCGTGGTACCTGGGCGCGGTCCGCAACCTCGGATGGAGAATCGATCTCGGCCTTGATCTACGAGAGTATTATCGGGCTTATCTTGCTGGTGGCTGCCGCTCTGGTGGCTGGATTTTTTGCGTATATCCATCACCTGAAGCGCCAACCCTACCTGCTGCTTTGGACCGCGGGTTGGAGCCTCTTCGCTCTCCATTATTTGGGTTTCGCGCTTTCCCGATGGATGCCCTACAGCCCCATTCAAAACGCACTCGATCGCTGGCTCTACGTCCTTGCAGCGCTGTTCTTCTTTCTCGGGGCGCAAGTCTACTCGCAACGCAAGCCCTGGATTGTCCCCGCCGCGGCCACCGCCGGCATTCTAGCCTTGGTGATTGCGGCAGACGTCGCGCATTTCTTGCCCCACTTGCCCGCCGTTTTCCCGTCGGCGTTGATCTTCGTCGGCGTCGCAGTGGTCTTCTGGCAGGAGAGCCGCCGCCAAGAAACGCTGGCCGATAAACTACTGGCTCTCTCCTTTATCGCCTGGGCCGGCCTGTGGCTAATGCTCTACGCTCTTTTTCACAATACTCCTCAAGAAGTGACCGGCATCCGTCCGATTGCGGGAATGCCTTCCATCTTTGTCGCCATGCTCATGGTCATGGCCATTTATGAAGAAGAGAAGCGTCGCATTGAGCGCAACATGCTGGCGCTCTCGAACCTCAATCTGGCCACCTCCAGCTTTGTGGGCGGAGAAATCCAGCGCATGCTCGCCCAGGCCCTGGATCGCGTCCTCGGCGTTGTGCGCTTGCCGTCCGGCGCATTGTTCTTGCATCACGGCGACCCGCAAGGGCCTACTTCGGTCGTAGCCGTTGGCCTCAACGATGATTTTTGCCGGATTGCGCAGGAAGAGGGTCTCGACGACTATCTCGTCGGGCTAGTCGCTCGCCTGGGCGGCCTTCTTGGTTTCCGCGACCTCCGCGACGCCTCTCTGGTGGCGTTGGAAAAGGAAGAATCCATCCGTCGTTTCCGCCAATTGGCCCTGGCCCAGGGACTCCGCAGCGTTGTCGCCATCAGCTTGCAGGCCAAGGAACAAGCTTTCGGCGTCCTGCTTCTCGGTACGCCAGACAATCGCCGTTTTACGGCGGCGGAACTTCGCCTGTTGCTCGCTCTGGGCCATCAGATCGGGATGGCCGTGGAAAATAGCTATCTCGTCCAGCAGACCTCTCGCCGCTCCGAGGAACTCCACGTCCTCAACGAAATCGGCCGCGCGCTCAGTTCCACACTCAACAAGGAAGATCTTCTCCGCAAAGTTTGGCAAGAGCTCCGCCGCCTTTTCGACGTCGAAAATTTCTACATCGCCGCGCTGGACCCGCTCCGCGACGAAATGCATTTCGACCTGGAAATGATCGACGGCATGCGCGTGCCCAGGCGCAGCCGTCCGGCCGGGAATCATCTTACCGAGTACGTCATTCGCACACGCCAACCAGTCTTGATCCGGGACAACTACCTCGCCGAAGTCAAGAAGCTGGGTGTCGAGCCCATGCGCTCCCGAGGCTGTTTCTGCTGTGTGCCTCTCGTCGCCTACGATCACGTCATCGGGGCCATGGCCGTTTTCTCCGATCAAGAGCACGTCTTTGACGAGGGCCATCTTGAGCTGATGCGCGTCCTCGCCAGCGAAGCCAGTATCGCCATTGAGAATGCCCGCCTCTTTCAGGAAGAGCGCACCAAGGCGCGCCACCTCTCGCTGCTCAACACCATTTCACGCAACGCCATCGCCACGCTCAATCCCGACGAAATGCTGGCCAAGATCGCTGAGCAGCTTGAGGCCGGCCTTACTTACGATCACATTGGCATCGGCGTTCTGGACTACACCACGCGCGAGCTGGTCATTCAAGCCGAAGCGGGCAGCCGCCGCGGCGCGCTCAGTCAGCGTATCCCGCTCGGCGCCGGGCTTATCGGTCATGTGGCCCGCAACGGCCAGATGGCCGCCTTTGGCGCCATTCCGCCCGCCGACGCTTCGCTCAAGCCGCTGTTGCCCGATTCCGTCTCTGCTTTTGCCCTGCCGGTTTTCTACGCCGAGCAGCTCCACGGCATCCTTTACGTGGAATCCTCAAAGCCGCTCGACTTCTCCGAAGAAGAAGTTCTGCTCCTGCGCACCCTCGCGGACCTCATCGCCGGCGCGCTGCACAACGCCCTGTCTTTCCAGAAGGCCCAAGAGCAGGCCATCACCGACGGCCTCACCGGCGTGAAAACGCACCGGTTCTTCATGGAGGCCCTGTCCGCCGAATGGAAGCGCTCCACCCGCGCCGGCCGCGCCTTTGCCCTAGTCCTGATGGACCTCGATCGCTTCAAATTCGTCAACGATTTCTACGGCCACCTCGAAGGCGACCTCGTCCTGCAGCGTGTCGGCCACATCCTGGAGACCAACTGCCGCCGCTCTGACGTCGTCGCCCGCTACGGCGGAGACGAGTTCGTAATGCTCATGCCGGAAACCAACATGGAGCACGCTCGCCAGCTGGCCACCAAGCTGCGCGGCTGGGTCTCCGCCGACCCGCTCCTCCGAGAGAAAAACATCAGCGCCAGTTTCGGCATCGCTTGCTATCCGCTCCACGGCGCCACGCCTCAAGAGCTCATCCAGGTCGCCGACGCTTCCATGTATCTCTCAAAGCACCAGGGTGGCAACGCGGTGTCCACCGCCGATCACTTCGATCCCAACGAAGCCAAAAAATGGAAGCGCGACGTCCTCGAAGCATATCTTGGTGTCACGCTCAAGCGCCTGTTCTCCACGGGTCCCGAGGCTTTTGAAGAAATCTATTCGCGCCTCAAGCAATTCACGGAATCCCTCGCCGCCACCGAAGGCAGCAACGGCACGGTCGCCGTCGCGCCCGATGAGGGGCCTCAGGCCTTGCCGCAGGCGGTCCTCGATACCGTCACCTCGCTGGCTTTCGCCATCGACGCCAAGGATCACTACACCCAGGGCCACTCGCAAAAGGTTTCCGCCTACGCCGCGCTCATCGCCGAAGGCCTGGGCATGACCGAACCTCAAGTCGAAGAGATCCGTCTCGGCGCAGTGCTGCACGACATCGGCAAAGTCGCCATCCCCGAAAGTATTTTGAACAAGAACGGCCCCCTCAATCCCGACGAGTGGGAAAACATGAAGTCTCACGTCACCTTCGGCGCCAAGATTCTTGATCCCCTGACGCCGCTCGCGCGCATTCGCGAGATGGTCCTGCACCATCACGAATTTTTCGATGGCTCCGGCTATCCACACGCGCTCGCCGGCGAAGACATTCCTCTCGGCGCCCGCATCATCGCCGTCGCTGACGCCTTCGACACCATCACCAGCGACCGCACCTACAAGAAAGCCCGCTCCGCCGCTGAAGCCCTCGCCGAACTCGAGCGCTGCGCCAACGCCCAGTTCGATGGCAACATCGTCGCGCTCTTCGTCCGCACCATGCGCCAGCTGCCCAATCCGGTCATTGAAGTCGCCTCCCTGGCCCGCTCCTGACATCGCCGGCACCCTTGCCCTCTCGGGCAAGCGGCCGTTTTCTCACCCAAATTTCTGGCTTGACAACACACGGCTATTCAGTATTGAATCGGTTTAACGGTGCCTTGGTGGGGGTCTCCCCGATCCTCGGGTGACACCGCCTCGCAGTTGGGTAGCTCTCTTAATTCCACGGTCGAGCCAGGATAGAGGTGGCTATGTTTGTATTCAAAAGCTGTCAAGAGGCGGCAACTTCATGTAACGCTCGGAACCGGGTGATTGGTTATTTTGCCAGCTTGGCGCGGCACGCGTGGCCCCTGTGGCTGGCCCTAGCCCTTTTCTTGCTCTCTCCGGCGGCGCAAGGCCAACTCTACACTGGCTCCGTAACCGGCCTGGTCACCGATCCATCTGGCGCTTCCGTACCGAGTGCCAAAGTCACACTCGTCGACCAGGAGAAAGGTTACGCCTTCAATGCCGTCACTGACTCCACCGGCCGATACCTGTTTCGCTCCATCGCTCCCGGCACGTACAAAATCAAGGTGGAGGCACCTAGCTTCCAGAGCCAGGAACAGGCCGGAGTCAAGCTCGACGTCAGTCAGAATGTGTCCATCGATTTCGCTTTGAAGGTCGGCGTCGTCAACGACGTCGTCGAAGTGAAGGCCGACACCGTACAACTGCAAACTGAGGACGCTGTGACCGGCCAGGTCGTTAATCGAAAGTTCGTGAACGACTTACCGTTGGTCGACCGGAATTTCACCAATCTTGCCTTTTTGGCCCCCGGCGTAACCGAGACGAACGCCCCAGGCACGAAAAATTCGCAAGGCGGCATCAACTTCAACTCCAACGGCAGCCGCAACGCTACCGCTGACGTCTTGATCGACGGTGCGACCGCGTCGAACTTCGATCAAAACAGCGGCCTCAACAATGTGCTCTACACGCCGTCGGTGGACTCCGTGGAGGAGTTTAAGGTCCAGCAAGCAAACTTCACCGCCGAATACGGCTTCTCGGCTGGAGCGCTGATCAACGTGGTAACCCGCTCGGGAACCAATCAATTTCACGGCAGCGTTTACGAATTCTTCCGCAACTCGGTGATGGATGCCAACGATTGGTTCAACAATAAAAACGGCAATCCCATCCCTGCTTTGAAGCGCAACGATTTCGGCGGCTCTGTCGGCGGGCCGATCCGCAAGGACAAGACCTTCTTCTTTTTCGACTATGAGGGAATAAGAGAGAGGGACGCCACCAACGCCGTCGCCGGTGTGCCCACGGCCGCCGAGCGCAACGGTGATTTTGGCGTTCTCTGTGGCGCCAATGGGGGCACGTTCGATGCAACAGGGCTCTGCTCCGCCCCTGGGGGCCAGCTGTGGGATCCGTATAGCGGCAGTTTTAATTCCACTCCGGAGCCCAGCAATCCAAACGTCGGTCCCGGGGCGCTTCGCCAAACCTTCATTCCTTTCAACAATCTCGCCACCTATCAGAGCGCAGGAAATCCCAATCTGGTGGGAACGCCATTTCAGCTGGCGGCTCGCCCCGGCAACCTGATCGATCCGGCCGCGGCCAAGCTCATTCAGCTTTTTCCCATGCCCACGGTGTCCGCCACCGATCTGTCCACTCTCCAAAACAGCAATTGGTTTGGCTCTGGCGTCAATCCCCTGTCCAACAATCAGTTCGACATTAAGATCGACCACCGTTTCAGCGAGCGCGACCTGTTGAGCGCCAAGTACTCGCAGCAAAACGGCACCAGCAATAGTTTCGATTGTTTCAACAACGTCGCCGACCCCTGCACCGGCGGACCCGTGCTCCTGCACCGACATATTTTCGCGCTGAGTCACACCCACACATTCAGTCCCGCTCTCGTGCTGACCGCGACCTATGGCTTCCAGCGCGCCTTCGACAACCAACAGGGCATCAGCGGGAATGACTCCAGTGCGCAGCAGGCTATTGCACAGGTGGGCCTCCCTTCCTATCTGAATCACGGCTTCGGAACCCTTCCCGCCATTTCGATCAACGGATATGGCCCCGCAAACAATTCGGGGAATAACACCAACATCGGAACCAATCCCTTCAGCATCTTGAGGGAAGGCCAAATTGTGCATCACGTGGACGGTACCGTCAGTTGGGTCCACAAGAAGCACGAATTGAAGTTCGGAGGGGAATGGCGGCTTCACCAAATTAACTTTACTCAGCCAGGGTGGCCATCCGGCGCCTTCAACTTCGACTTCAGCGGCAGTTCGCAAGTTTCCAGCGACCCCAGCTCAGGAGGCGACGGGTTAGCGAGCTTCCTCATGGGCATAGGTCCTCCCAGCAACGGTGGCGGCGGATGTACACCTTGTCAGGTCGGCTTCGTGAATTTCGTGAGCACCGAAAGCTTCCAATATGGAGCCTTCGCACAAGACACCTATCACCTGACGTCCAAGCTCACACTCAATCTGGGCCTCCGCTACGAATTGGGTACCCCGCGAACCGAACGCTTCAACCGCATGAACTCGCTGGATCCCACCGCCGCCTCGCCCTTGCAGCTGACGCCCGCTCAAATAACTCTCGCTCAATCGCAAGGACTTCCGGCGTCGGCCATCCAGACTCTCTCCAACCTTCAGGGAGTCGAGGTCTTTGCCGGCACGAACGGTCGCTCCAACTACGACACCGACTTCAAGAATATTCAGCCACGCTTCGGACTCGCGTATCAAGCGCCTCACGGCTTTGTCATCCGCGGCGGCTACGGCATTTATTTCTCCACACCACGAAGTGGAGCTTCCGGAACCGGTCCTTGGGGCTTCCAGGGCTTCGATGTCCAGCCCCCATGGCTTACGACCTTGAATGTGGACCACGCCACCCCTTGGAACACTCTCAGCAATTCGTCCTGCCAGTTCGCGGCGCCTTTCACTTGCGGTGTGGCGGCTCCTCCAGGCAACTCGTTGGGAGCCTTCAACGACATCGGCTTTGCGGCTGTGGGACCCATCAAGCGCCAGAGCCTGAACACCCCCTACGAGGAAGCTTGGAGCTTCGGGTTCCAAAAGGAACTACCCGGCAAGGTGTTGTTTGACGCCAGTTACGTGGGCAAGAAGGGCACTCATCTGTATCTCGGGGGATTCCGTGAAAATAATCACCTGCCTCTCTCGGCCGTCACCGACTCCAGTGGCAATCTGCTACCTGCTTCACAGCTCGCCAATTTGAACAACTTCGTTTCCAACCCGTTCTTCGACCCCAACCCGGGGCCCTGCGACCGCACTCACTATATCTGCGATCCAAACAGCTCCCTCTCGCAGTCGACGGTCCAGGAATTCCAGCTTCTGCTGCCCTTTCCGCAGTACGCCGGGTTTCAAGGCGACTCGCCCCCCGTCGCAAATTCCATCTACCACGCTCTTCAAGTCAGGGCGGAGCGGGAGTTCTCCAACGGATTGCAGTTTCTCGTCACCTATACATGGTCCAAGTCCATCGACGACGCCTCGGCCAGTGACGACAGCTTTGTCTTCCTTGGCGGCGGCACCACCGGCGGCTCCACCCTCGCCGTGCAGAATCCGTTCGATTTGCGCGCCGAGCGGGCCGTCTCCGTCTTCGATATCCCGCACATCTTCCAGGCCAGCTTTGTTTACGAGTTGCCTGTGGGCCGCGGCAAAGCGTTCGGCAACCAGTTGCATCCGATCGTCGATGGCATCATTGGCGGATGGCACATCAACGGCATCATACGGGTGAACAGCGGCAGACCGATCATCCCGACGCTCCTGAATACCAACCCGATTCCCACGTTTGGACAGCGTCCCATCCTGACCGGAACCCTCAAGCCTGCCTCAGGCTCACCAGAAAACTTCACTTCTTCTGGAACCAGCTATTTCGCGAATGCCGGTCTGGACGCCCTCGGCAACAATATCGGCGTCTTGCAAGACACATCGGTGGTGGCGCCGTTCACCTTGGGCAGCGCTCCACGCGCGATCACCAGCGTACGCCAGCCGGGAGCTAGAAACGCGGACATGTCCCTGTTCAAGGAATTTGCGCTATCGAGGTTGCGCGAAGGTATGCGTCTCGAGTTTCGCGCGGAATCGTTCAACACCTTCAACCATCCCCAGTTCCAGGGACCAGATGCGGTCGTGGGCGACAGCAACTTCGGGCTCATCACTTCCCAGTTGAACCAGCCCCGGCAACTCCAATTGGCTCTGAAACTCTACTTTTAAGCGATAACTTTTCGCTTCTTTCGCAGCGCCAGCGCCTCGCTGGCGCTGCGAAGGTCCTTGCCTTCGCGAGAAGGCCGGTGCGATGCTGTCCTCCTTCGTTCCTCGGCGTATCTTTGTGATCGAAAGCCATGCCCTAAGGAAAAGTCGAGGTCAAGCGCACCCTGCTTTTCACCCAAAGCACGCCGTTAACGGATGCCCTGACCTTGCTCTACCAGCAGAGGACGCGCAGCACCAAGCGCCAAACTCCGGCGCTATTCGATGTCATGCCCGTGGCCTTCGCCATCGCGCCGCAATTGTGCCCGACGCAGTCGTTGCGGCTCCGCGTGGATGACCAGGGCTACACCCGCCCGGAACCGGGCAATCCGAACGCAGAAGTTTGTGTGGCGTCGGACCCGACGCGATTCTTCGAGTTCGTCCTCCCGCGCTTGCTGAAGCCGGATCTTTCGTCTGCGCCGGCGCGATAGCTGCCTCGACGGGTTCCTCACCGGTCTCCCAGAACCTGTAAATGAGAAGAGGGCGCAGACGTGCGCGAGGACTCTCGCCGAAGCCGATAAAGGATGAGCGCGAAGACGCCGAAGGCCAGGATGGCGGCCTGTATCTCAACTTCAGCGGCACAGATTGCGACATCCGGTAGAAAAGTGCGCGCCAGGCAAAACAGCATGATAAGCATGTGCAACGATCCTTCTTAGAGGCGATTGAATTGCTCCTTGCCTCTACGAGGAACAAGGGCAGTCCATGGTCCAAAGACACCAATCTTCTATCCATATTATTTTCAATAAAATAGGGAAATGCTTCCATGAAGGTCACGAGAAATTCGCAATGGAGAGTTGCTAATTAACAATGCTCACAAGATCTGCTACGCTAGCCGACATGGCCGAAGCTTCGAAGCCCGACGATCAGTGGGAATCCCAGCGCTCCGCTCTCATGCTCCAAACCTGGGAGGCCATCAGCGCCGAGCGGGAGCTACCCGGCGTGCTGGCCACGCTCTCCTCAGTGCTCGCCCCGATCGTACCGTTCGATTCGGTCGGCATCATCGACTTCTCGGGAGACCCATCGGCCTCGGACAAAAGTGGAAAGCACCGGCTATTCGCACTTCATATCGTGGGCGTTCCTCAAATCGAAGGGGAAACGGGGGAACAACTCGCGAAGAGATTGCTTCCGCAAGCCCAGCCCCTGCAGGAGGTCCGGCCTCTTATTCCCTACCCCGCGGTAAAGGATAGGCGCTTCCCACCCGGCGAGCCTTTCCCCTGCGACGACCTCCTGCAACAGGACGGGTGGTACGAGCATGAGTTCCATCTCGCCGCCTCTGGGATCCGCTCGTATGTCTCCGTGCCGCTGATGGCCCGCGGCCAAGGCATCGGCATGGCGGTTTTTACCCGCGTCCAGCAACGTGCCTTTCCAGCCCAGGAGCTCACCATACTGCGCGACGTTTGCCGCGCCCTGTCCGTTGCCACCGCCAACGCCCTGGCCAACGAAGAAATCCGCAAGCTGAGAGAACAGCTCGAGGCGGAAAACCTTTCGCTCCGTTCGCAGTTGGGCCAGGCGCCGTGGTTCGAGGAGATTCTGGCGCACTCCGCGGCGCTCAAGCGCGTTCTGGATACGGTCGAACAGGTGGCCACCACCGACGCGACCGTCTTGATCACTGGCGAAACGGGAACCGGCAAGGAGCTCATCGCCAGGGCCATCCACCGGCGCTCAGCACGCGCCCGCGGGCCGCTGGTCAAGGTAAACTGCGCGGCTATCCCAGACACCTTGCTGGCCTCGGAATTGTTCGGCCACGAGCGCGGCGCCTTTAGCGGTGCCGTGGAGCGCCGCAAGGGACGCTTCGAGCAAGCCCACGGCGGCACCCTGTTTCTCGATGAAATCGGCGAACTGCCCCAGGAGATGCAAGTCCTTCTGCTGCGCGTTCTGCAAGAGCGCGAGTTTGAGCGGTTGGGCGGGACGCAAACTTTGCGGGTCGATGTGCGGCTGGTGGCCGCCACCAATCGCGACCTGGCCGAAGACGTCCGCGCCGGGCGGTTCCGCAGCGATCTCTACTATCGCCTCAATGTTTTCCCAGTCCACGTCCCGGCGCTCCGCGACCGTCCGGAAGACATACCGCCTCTCGTCGCACACTTCGCGGAAAAATATGGCGCCCGCTTCAGTCGAAAAATTTCTCGGATCGAGCGCCGCACCTTGGACTTGTTGCAAGCTCATCCTTGGCCGGGCAACGTCAGAGAACTGGAGAACACCGTGGAGCGCGCCGTGATTCTCGCGCGAAACGGCGTGCTAAGCATGGAAGCTGGCACGTTGCGGGGCAACACCGCCGAGGGCCGTGCGGATCAGCAACTCACGTCGCAGGAACGCGAGGCGGTGGAAGCCGCCCTCAGTGCCTCGCGCGGCAAGGTCTCTGGAGAAAACGGCGCAGCCAAGAAACTAGGCCTGCCCGCCTCCACCGTCGAGTTTCGCATCAAGAAGCTGGGCATCGACAAGTTCCGTCACCGCGCTCGCTAACCGCATGCTAAATCAGGGCCGAGCAAACTCGCGGGCCCATATATGACGGCGGAGTTGCTTCCAGTGCGGGCACCCCGCTTGGCGGCACAGGGCAAGCCGCGCCGCCCGACGCGCGGGATTCGATGAGGACTAGTGGCCTGGTTCCAGGATCAGCTTCTGCACCCGCCAGTTCAGCAATTCGGCCACATACAACTCATTCTCCGACGGACACGCCATTTCGTGAATCCACCCAAACTGCTTGGGTTGCTTCCCAGCCTCGCCGAATACCCCGAGGATTTTTCCTTCCAGGCTGAGTTTGTAGATGCGCCCAGGAAAGGCATCGGACGCATACAACACCTGGTTCGGCCCCGGCGTGATGCAGATGGCCCAAGGCGCCCCGGGCGACATCGTTCCGGTAGTCTGCGTAGGCCGGTTGCCTATCGCAGGGTGCGCCTCCGGTTTCAGCGGCACGTCAATCGAAAACTGGCGTAGAAACTTACCGTCCGTGTCGAACACCTGGATGCGCCGATTGCCGCGGTCGGCGACGTAAATGTTGCCTTGAGCGTCGGAGGCGATGCTGTGAGGCACGCTAAATTGTCCCGGCTGGTCACCCGGTTCACCCCACGACTTCACCCAGTTCCCGTTCTTATCCACCTTGGCAACCCGCGAATTCACGTACCCATCGCTGATGTAGGTGTTCCCCTCTAAATCCCAAGTCATGTCCGTCACCTGACGGAACATCCCGTCAATGGCAGGCAGCGGCGGCTTAACGTGCCGCAACGCCTCAGTCCCCTCGTCCGAAGCTTCCTGCTTGCGCCCGAATACCCACACCACCCGGCCCTCCGGGTTGAATTTGATAACCATGTCCGACCCTTTGTCGGCCACCCAAATGTTGTCCTGCTTGTCGATCTTCACCGCGTGTGCGAAGGACCAGGCATAAAGGTTGTGGCCGATCTCCCGCACAAACTTGCCGTCCGCGGCAAACTCCAGCAACTGCGCGGCGCCCGCTGCATACGCCGGGCCGGTAGTATTGCCCCGCGAGAACACAAAAACATGTCCCTTGGAGTTGACCGCCACGCCGGCCACCTCCCCAAGATAAAGGTCGGGCGGAAGCTTTAGAAAATCAGGCACGGATCGATACGCGATCTCCGGCGGCGTCTGCTGCGCCAAAAGTGAAGCCGCAAAAGAAAGAAACAACCCAAACACAACAATCCAGCGTTTCATGCCAGCCTCCATTGCCTCAGTGCGTTCCTGGAATGTCGAGAGACGTGCCCAAGAGTTAGTCGAAAGGACAGACGGCCAGTGAACTTGGCCGGTTTCCTCCGTAGCGCGCCACGATCCTATGGACCAAACCTGCAAATTTCAAGTGCAGCCCAAAGGAAACGCGTTTGCAGTGGGTCAGCGCTGCCAGAATTTCATCACCGCGGAGTAGTCCAAGTCTTCCTTGGCCGCACCCTTAACGTAGCTATAAGTTTCCCGCGCCGCCGCAGTCGCCGGCAAAGCCACGCCCAACTGATTGGCCAGATCCAGCGCTAAGCCGAGGTCCTTGTGCATCAGCCGGAGCGGAAAGCTCGGCGCATACTCGCCCTTCATCAAATTTTGCGATTTGATGTCCAGCACCCCGGAGCGCGCCATGCTGGATTGCATCACCTCCACAAGATTCTCCCCCTTCAGTCCAGCTCCGTTCACCAGCGCCAGCGCCTCCGCCAATGCATCCACCTGCAGCGCTAGAATCATATTCATGGCCAACTTGATGGTTTGCCCCGCGCCGTTAGGCCCCAGATGGAACCACCGCTTCCCCATCACCCCCAAAATCGGCTCCACGTCTTTCAATGTCCCCGCATCGCCTCCCACCATGAAAACTAGCTCGCCCTTTTTCGCTCCCCAGTCGCCACCAGTCACCGGCGCGTCCAAAAAACGCACGCCGCGTTCAACGCAAGCCGCCGCGATCTTTCGCGCCAGCGCCGGTGACACCGTGCTGGAATCGATGTACGTGCTGCCGGCCTTCAACCCCGCCAGCGCCCCAGTGCCTTTGCCGCCGTCTCCCCACAGCACTCCTTCCAGCGCCGCAGGATCGCTCACAATCGACAGCAGCACGTCGCAGGAGGCCGCGGCCTCCTTCGGCGAACCCGCCAGCGTCGCGCCCGCGGCCACCAATTCGTCCGCTCGAGCCGCCGTGCGGTTCCACACCGTCAGCGCATGCCCGGCCTTCAGCAGATTCATTCCCATGGGTCGGCCCATCAGGCCGAGACCTATCAATCCAATTTTTGTTTTCGAGCCGGCAGCCAATTCCACAGACTCCTCCTGGGTGCGCTAAAGCTAACAACGTGACGGGCGCAGCCGCGATGTTCGCAGAGATTGTAACTGAACCGTGCCGGAGGAGTCGCGCGGCGCTCAGGAAAACACAATCAAGCAGTCTTGGGACGGTTCTGCAAGGGAACCACAGAAGGGGAAGCTCCGGAAGTATTGGCCGCCGCGGTGGAAGAATTAAGGGCCTCGCCGCCCGGCGGCGGCTTTTCGTGGCCCGCCGCTTCAGCAGCGGGCGCCCCAGTTTTGCTGACATCCGCCGCCGCTTCCGCCACCTGTTCCAAACGCACAATATACTGGTATGGAATCTCCCAACGAAAATGCTTCAGCAGCCCGCGCTGCATGAGATGCTGCTCCAGGAAAATCGACCGGCCAGAATCGGCCACAAGCGTCCCAGAAGCGGGCAAAAGGATGTCACCGGCGCGGTAATGCACCTCGACCCTGTGCCCCAGAAGGCTGGAATAGCGGGCCATACCCAACCAGTCTCACAGGCGCAAACGAAGACGGGCAATAGTACGGAAGGACTCCCCCGCAAGGACAGTGTGGAAAACGGGATGTTAAAAAACTTTCAGCTTGGCGTGGCCAGCGCCAAATAATCCGGCCGGTCGGAAACCAGTTTGTGCCGAAAAGCCTTGCGAATCTCGCCGTTTTGCAGCAGAAAAACACCGGGCATGCGTTGGACGTCGCCCGCAGGAAAGCCCACAAAATGCCCGTGAAAAAACGCTCCGAGCATGCGCAGGATACTCTCCGGATTCAAATACTGCCGAAGCTCCGCCCGCGTCAAGCCGAAAGCCTCGTAGAGCCTCCCCTGCGGATCACCAAAACGTGGAATATCGACCAGTCCGTACGGCGTGAAAAACCACTTGGCTTTTTCCTCCGTGCCCAGATGCACAAACGCCAGTGGAATCCCCCGAGCCTCGATCTCTTTCCGTTTCTCAGCGATTTCTGCGACCGCCTCGCGGCAAAACGAGCACCCAAAATGCCGTAGAAACACCAGAAACAAGGGGCGTTCCGCGATAAGCGACGCCAGCGTTTGCCCTTCCTGCGAGGCGTACCCACTCAGCAGTGCGGAGTCGACTTGGTTCGATCGAAACACGTCAGGTTGCCTTTCGCTCGCCATCGGGCTGGAAGAGTGCGCCTCTCAAGCCTTCCAGGAAACTCGGAGGTTCGTTTCGGCAATTGTAGCACGCTCGTTGCGGCCTTCCAGGCCATGGCGACGGCCCTCTCTTCAATCGAAATCGAGCCCGCCTTGCGCTTAACTGCTATATTTCCGGACGTAGTTCTTCACCGAGAACTTGCGCGCCGTATTCTCCGAACTCATGTACCGCACCTTGCCGAAAATCGCCCTCTCTGGTCCCCAAGGCCGGTCGTACCGCCCTAGGCACCAAAAAATCCCGCTATACGAGTTCGGATCACGCCCATCCAGCGCGTACTTATTATTCAACTGGATCAAAATCGCCAGCGCCTCTTTCGGCGAACGCGACCACTCCAGGATCTTCTTCCCCCACAACATGCGCAGGTAGTTGTGGATGCGACCCTCGCGCACTAACTGCGTCTGCGCGGCGTTCCACAGTGGATCAAATGTCTTCGCAGCCTCGAATTCCTCCAACGAGTATCGATGTTCCCGCTCGTCCCGCGCGTGTTCCTTCAGCGTCTTCCGTGCCCATCCCGGAAGCGACTCAAACCGGTCGAAATCTTTCCCATGCGCCGCGAAGTTGTACCCCACCTCGCGCCAGGTAATCAGTTCGTCCAGAAAGCCCTCGGCATTGCGGCTCATGTTCCACCAGCCCTCGCGGCGGCCGTTGGCCCGCAGCGCCACCTTCGCGGGATTCCACTTTTCCCGCCGCGCCACTTCCGCAAAAACCTCGTGCACGGAAATGTGCCCGAAGTGCAAGTAAGGCGAAAGCCCGCTGGACACATCCAACTCGGGCTCGTTCCGTTCCTCGTCATAGCACTCGAACTTCTCGGCAAAGAATTCCTTCATCCGCCGGCAAGCGTTCGTGTGCCCGCCTCTCGTCACAACCGGAGCCACGCCATGGTCGATGGGTAGATCCGACAGATTTCCGGCCTCGCCGCGCAGCAACCCGGCCGCGGCCGCTGGCCAGCGGGATGTTATCGCCTTCGGCAAAGCTGGAGCCGCAGGCAAATGGACTCGAGAAAGCGGGGCTGCATTGGGCCAATCCGACAAATGCTGGGGCAAGGTTTTCTGCAGAAACCGCCGAAACGCATGCGCCGTAGGAAACACCCGGGCGGTCGCTCGCAACGGCAGCAACCCGTTGGAATCGACAGCCACCAGTCGCGTACGGATTTTCGTGGCCGCGGCCACCATGCGCGGCAGAAAAAATCCGGGAAACTCGTCGGTCACAACAACACAAGCATCCGCCGCCAGCGTCTCCAGTAAACCGCTCCCAGCGCCAGGAGCCGACTCGACATACGGATAATAAGAAACGCCGCTCTTGGCGCAGGCAACGGCATTGTCCGCCATCCCGTCGAGCACAAACCGGTGCATACGGTCACTGGCCCACTGGTAGCCGCAGCGCAACGCCTCCAACACCACGAGCGGCTTGCCAAGCTCCCGGCAATATTCTAATACCCGATCCAGAGCAAAATTAAAATGTACCCGCCGGCTGGCAATCATCCAGTAAAGAACGTACCGCCCGGCAGCGCGCACGGGCGCATCGTTGCAGTCGCGAAGTCGAATCGCAGGAACGGGACTCACGGTGTTTGTCGTCCTCTCGCGAAGGTGGGGGCGCAAGCGGGTTGCTCCTCAGCATACCGGAGGCCCTCTCCTCCGCAAAGCAGCCCACCAAGCTTGACTTTTCCCAGTAGCGGGCTATTGTCTTGCGTTCTGGCTTTTCGCTTCTTCCTCGAAGGAGAATCAATGCTCCGCAAGTCCGTTACAGTCTTATTTTTAGGTACCGCGCTGCTTCTGCCGCTTGCGGGCCAAAGTCAAAAGCCCGCCAGCAAGACTATCGTCCTGAAAGCCGCTCGCCTTTTCGACGGCAAGACCGATGCTCTGGTCACGCCCGGGGTCGTGGTGGTCACCGACGGCAAAATCGTCTCCGCCGGAACCAGCGCCGCCACTCCCGCTGGCGCCGAAGTGCTCGACCTCGGCGACGCCACCCTCCTCCCCGGCTTCATCGATGCCCACACTCACGTCACTATGATGAATTCCGACGACTGGAAGCAGAACAAGCTCGACGAGCTGCAAAAAACCATCGCCGAAATGGCACTGGACGCCAGCGTAAACGCCAAGGTCACTCTGATGGCGGGTTTCACCACCGTACGCGACGTCGGTTCGCGCGATTACCTCGACGTCGGCCTGCGCAACGCCATTCGCAACGGCAAAGTGCCCGGCCCGCGCATGCTGGTCTCCGTCCACGCGATCGGCGCCACCGGAGGACACTGCGACGATTCCGACGGCTTCCGCTCCGGACTGTTCGGCAAAGAGACGGGACCCGAAGAAGGAGTAATCAACGGTGCCGATCAAGCGCGTTACGCCGTGCGTCTGGCGCACAAATATGGCGCCGACGTCATCAAGACCTGCGCTAGCGGCGGCGTCCTCTCTCCCACCGATGACGTGGACACCCCGCAACTCACCCAGGAAGAGCTCAACGCCATCGTCGACGAAGCCCACGCTCTTCGTCTAAGAGTGGCCACGCACGCCCACGGCGCCGAAGCCGCCAAGCGCGCCATCCGGGCCGGCGTCACTTCCATCGAGCACGGCTCCTTCCTCGATGACGAAGCCCTGGATATGATGAAGCAGCACGGCACGTATCTCGTGCCCACGCTCATGGCCGTCCAAGGTCTTCAAGAGCAACTCGACAAAGGCATTTATCTGCCCCCGGCCATTGAAGCCAAAGCCCGCGCCGCGATTGCTGCCATTCGTCTGACCTTCCAACGCGCTATCGCCAAGGGTGTAAAGGTCGGCCTGGGTACCGACGCCGCGGTCTATCCGCACGGCCGCAACGCCGAGGAATTTCACCAGATGGCGGACTTGGGTCTCAAACCCATCGATGCTCTAAAAGCTGGCACCTCCGCTGACGCCGAACTGCTGGGCATTTCCAACAGGCTCGGCACACTGGAAGCCAACAAGATCGCCGATGTGGTCGCGGTCCCGGGAGATCCAATCGAAAATATCCGCCAAACCGAAAAAGTCTTCTTCGTAATGAAAGAAGGCACGATCTACCGCAACGACCGCTCCCCATCGCCGCGCTAAGCGCGACAAGCTACCGCAGGGGCGCCGCATGTTTACCATGAGCTTCGAAGGGCTGCGCCCCAGCTTGGCAACCAAACTTAGCCGTTAGAGCTTTCCTCGCACTCTCGTAATCGCTGCCGGATTCGATAAGGAGCCGATCGATGCAAGATCTATCCAACACCGTAGGCCTGGGCCTGGCCAACTATTTCGACAAAATGGCCGCCAAGCTCCACAAATGGGTCGATCCCCTCTCCCAAGAGCAGTTCTGGCGCAATCCTTTCCCCTACGGCAACGACGTCGGCCATCTGGTCCTGCACCTGACTGGGAACCTGAGCTACTACATCGGCGCGCAAATCGCCGCCACCGGCTACGTCCGCGATCGCGACCGCGAATTCACCGAACCCGCTCGCCCCGCCAAGCAAGACGTTCTCCGCAACTTCGACCGCGTCATCTCCCTGGCCATCGACACCGCCCGCAAACAATCCCCAGAACAATGGTCGGCCGATTATTCCGCCGAGCGCGCCACCGCAAAAAATCGCTTCGCTATCTTCCTCGATTGCGCCGCCCACATCGACCACCACGTCGGTCAAATCATTTACCTCAGCAAAGAACTAACGCGCTAGCCCGCGCAACGACATGAGGGCAAATCGTCTCTTGTAGGGGCGCAGCACTGCTGCGCCCCATCTCCGCAACCAACTCAACCTAACGACTGTTTTGCTTGTTTTCTACCGCGAGGACCGTGCGCCTACGTTTCCAACTTAAACCGCGAAGACGCCAACCGGTACAAACGCCGCCAAAGCAACCGATTGATCAGCACCACCACGACAGCCATGATCACCGTCGATGCCAACAAAATATCGAACCGCCCCGAATCGCTGGCCCGGCTGATGGTACTACCCAGCCCAGGAGCCGAAACAATCTTCCCCTGAAAATGGAAATATTCCGCCACGATGCTGGCGTTCCACGCCCCGCCCGAAGCGGTGACCATCCCGGTAATCAGATACGGAAATATCCCCGGCAAAATCAGAAAGCGCCAGCGGTCCCAACTGCCGAAACGAAAAATGTTTGCGACTTCCTTAAGGTCGGTCGGCAGCGCCATCGCCCCGGCGATTACGTTAAACAAAATGTACCACTGCGTGCCCAGAAGCATCAGCATCATCGCCGCGATTTCCAGGCCCCCGCGCAGGCGAATCAAGAACAGCAGGATCACCGGAAAAAGCGCGGTAGCTGGAATCGACGCCGCCAGTTGCGCCAGCGGCTGCGCGATGCGCGACAAACGCGGATTGCATCCGATGGCCACGCCCACCGGCACGGTCCACAAAGCGCCAAGAAGCAGCGCCGCATTGACGCGCAAAAAAGTGATACCGGCGCTGCGCAACAGCTCAAAATAGTCTTCGCGATGCAGATCGGACAGCTCCCGCGCGCCGTGAAAGACGGCGAATCCCAAGCCCACCAGCACAGTTGCGGCCAGCACGCCGAGCAGCCAGGTCCGCGAGCGGTTCTGCTTGGGGATAGAAAATGTAGCCGCCGCGCGCCGCGCTCCCACCGCGAACGTCAGCGTAAGCCAGTTGATAATCGGGCGCAAAATAAAGCGGTAGCCGCGGATCACGAACGCAGCCCGCCCGATGAGCCGCAGCAAGGCTGGCTGCTCGGTACCCGCACTCTCGACCTGCTCGAACTTGAACTTGTCCGCCCAAACGATCACCGGCCGCCACACCAATTGGTCCAGCAGCACCACCACCGCGATCATCGCCGCCAGGCCCCAGAGAATCGCTCGCGTGTCGCCGTTGCCCGCGGCGGTCTGCAAAAACGAACCGAGCCCCGGAAGGCGGAAGTCGCGGTCGCCCAGGACAAACATTTCGCAGGCCATCAGGAAGAACCAGCCGCCCGCTACGGACATCATGGAATTCCAAACCAGGCCGATGGTCGAGAACGGCAAGTCGAGTTGCACGAATCGTTGCCAGCGGCCGAAGCGGTAAATGCGCGCGGCCTCTCGAAGCTCTCGCGGCTGTGTCTTCAGCGAAGAATAAAAACTGAATGCGATGTTCCACACCTGCCCGGTGAAAATCAGCAATATGGAACCCAGTTCCACGCCCAGCTGCCGGTGCGGGAATATCGCCACCATCGCCAGCATCACGCCCGGCAAAAAGCTGAGCACCGGAATCGATTGCAAAATATCCAGCAGCGGCACCAGAATCACTTCCGCGCGCCGCGAATTCGCCGCCAGGTAGCCGTAACCCAGCGCGAAGACCAGGCTCAGCGCGTACGCAACGACGATGCGCACCAAGGAATACAGAGCGTAGAGAGGCAGCGCCCGAGGACTCTGCGAAATCTGCGCCGCCGGCATGGCTGGTCCGAGCCAGGAACGACCGATCGCGTAGACTCCGAAAATCCCGGCGAATACAAAAAGAAAAACCGCAATGTCGATGAGGAAGGCCCACGACCAGCGCGAGCCGGCGGGCCGCACCGCGGTGGGCGGCAATGGCGTGGTGTGTTGCGTGGCAGGAAGGATCGCCGGCACGGGAAGGTCAGGCCTCGGTCAGCGTCAGCTTGCCGGTGGCGGCGTCGTAGTCAAAAATTTCGGCGTAGCGTCCCCACTGGATGGCGGTCTCCAGTTGGCGGCGGGACTCCTCATCGCTGAAATGCTCGTCGATAAGGTCGCGGAAAAATTCGTCGGGCAAGGTGCGGTCGGCTTTGGTTTTAAGGGCTTGCTCCATCTGGCGGATCAGCGGGACGTTAGCGAGGGCCTCCTTGCGGAAGATGGTCTTGCGCGTCTGAATGTTGGCCTTCGCGAATTCCTCTCCGCGAGGAGTGATGATAGCCTCGCCTTCCTCGATGCGCATGAATCCAAGCAGAACCGCCGTGTCCACCGTGGGAAGCAGCGCGTCGACTTCCAGGCTCAACTCGTCGGCCAGGTGGTGAAGGTCGACGCGGCCGCCCTGATCGGCGAGAATTTCGAGTAGTCCGGCCATCCCGCCGGGGCGCGTGTGCGGCAGCATGATGAGGCGATGCTGTACCGGTGCGCTGGTTCCGGCGGCGGAGTGAATCACGTCTTCCTTGGCATCCGGGCTGGTGAGCACGCGGTAGATGGCATCGACAAGCTCGATGAAAGCAGCCGACTTGCGTTCGCGCGGGTAGGACATCTCTACCGCAAAATCGGCGTGAATGTGGGCGGGATTGCGGCCGAGCACGATGATGCGGTCGGCCAGGACGACAGCTTCTTCGATGTTGTGCGTGACGATGAAAATCGCACGCGTCGGAATTTTGTGCCCGAGCCACAGCTCCAGCAATTCGCCGCGCAGCGTTTCCGCCGTGAGCACGTCCAGCGCGGAGAAGGGCTCGTCCATGAACAGCACTTCGGGCTCGACGACTAGCGCGCGGGCCACGCCCACGCGCTGCTTCATGCCGCCGGAAAGCTCTTTGGGGTAGGCGGTTTCAAAGCCGTCGAGTCCTACGGCATCGATGATGCGCAGCGCGCGCTTGCGGCGCTCGATAGCGGCCATGCCGCGCACTTCCAACGGAGCCTCGACATTTTCGAGCACCGTCAGCCACGGAAACAGCGCGAAGCTTTGAAAAACAATGGAGACATTGGGCGATTCGCCGCGAACCGGCTGGCCGTGCCAGAGCACCCCACCCGCCGAGGCCGGGGAGAGTCCCGTCAACATGCGAAGCAAGGTAGACTTGCCGCAGCCGGAAGGACCCAGCAGCGCGACGATTTTGCCGGGAAATACCGCGAGATCGGTCGGCGCGATCACCTGCACGCGGCTGCCGTCCGGCTGAGCGTAAAATTTTTCGATCTGGCGCGCTTCAATGATCGGCGCCTGCGCCGCGGCGGTTGTGGTGCCCATGAGTGCGTGTATTATGGCTCAAGTTCTTCCGCGCTGCACACAGTGGGATGAGGCTCGCGTCCTACATTCCGCCGCGGTTACAATTTCATGAACATTGAATGACTCCCTCCGCCGAGCTTCCCAACGATCCGTTTCCCGCCGCTCATACTCGAGGCTGGCTGCTGGCCTTGATGCTCTCGCTGGCCGCGTCGCTGTTGATCGTCGCGCCATTTTTCTGGCTCGGAAGCGCCTCGGGGCACGATTTCGAGTTTCACGCGGCCTCGTGGCTGGATGTGGCCGGCCAGTGGAAGGAAGGAATCGTCTTTCCGCGCTGGGCGGAATGGCCTAACCACGGATTTGGCGAGCCCAGGTTCATCTTCTACCCGCCGCTGTCGTGGCTGTTGGCCCCCGCGCTGAGTTTTGTGGTGCGCTGGAGCTACGTTCCAATTGCATTCATCGTTTTAGTGCAAACGTTCGCTGGATTTTCCGCGTTTGTGTTTGCACGCCGCCTGCTGCCGGAGCGCGCGGCACTTTTCGGCGCGGTTTGTTACGCGGCGAATCCGAATGCCCTCCTGATCGTGTACATGCGCAGCGACTATGCGGAGCTTTTGGCCTCGGCGTTCTTTCCGCTGCTTTTTCTGGCGGCGTTGCAACTCGTAGGAATTCTGGATAGTCCGCCCCATCGCAGGAACCGGGCGCTGTTGTTGTTCTCGGCCCTATTTGCAGCGGTTTGGCTGTCGAATGCTCCGGCGGGGGTGATGGCGACGTACAGCACGGCGCTGCTGTTCGGGTGGGCGGCGTTGACGGAAAGATCTTGCAGGCTGCTGGCGCGAGGCGTGGCGGGCATGGCCCTCGGATTTGCTCTCGCCGGATTCTACCTGGTGCCCGCGGCGTACGAACAGCGCTGGGTGAATATCGCGCAAGCACTTTCGTCGGGCTTGCTGCCGTCGCAAAATTTTCTGTACACGGTCATTTTCGACTCCGAGCACACGTTTTTCAATTGGATTGCATCGACCATCGCGATGGCGATGATCGTCATCGCGGGACTCGCTGCGCTGGCGGCTCGGCGCGGAGACGCGCTGGGCGGTGCCGGGGCCGAGCAAGCCAGAGTCTGGCGAACGTTGCTGCTCGTCGGGGCCGTGGCCACGGCGCTGATGCTGCGGCCCAGCTTATTCCTGTGGCAAATCCTGCCGAAATTGCGCTTCGTGCAATTTCCCTGGCGCTGGATGTCCATCCTGGCCGTGCCGTTCTCTTATTTCTTGGGGGCTGCAGTATTGCGCCGGCGCTTTGCCTGGATATGGATCACGGCGGTGACCGCGGTGCTGCTCGGCACAGCGGTGTTCCTGGTCGGGCAGACGTGGTGGGATGCCGATGACATTCCCACGCTGCGCGCCGCCATGGCGCAAGGTGAGGGATTCGAGGGCACAGATGAGTACGACCCGCTGGGCGACGATCATTACAATCTGCCCGCCTCAGCGCCGCAAGCGCGAGTGCTGCCTTTGCCCGATGCGTCGGACATGATGGCGCCGCCGAAGATCCAGATCGACCGCTGGACCGCGGAAGATCGAGAGATTCGGGTATTCTCCCCGGTCGCGGCGCACCTGGCGCTGCGGCTGGTGAACTATCCAGCCTGGCGGCCCGAGGTCAACGGCCAGGCCGTGGCGCCGGAGTCCCAGCGTGGAGAGGACGCCGACCAGATGATTCTGGCGCTACCCGCCGGGGAATCGCGGGTTGCGGTGCGTTTCACCAGGACGCCGGATAGGACCCTCGGGGGCATCCTGAGCCTGCTGGGCCTGCTAACCTGGCTGCCATTGCTCCTGTGGCCCCAAGGAAGCGCGAGCCGACGGATCACTGGCTAGAAGTGTCAGGGATGTGCCCAGTCTGTTTTGTCAAAGATGTGCCGGGCCCGAACAGCCCCAGGGCAGACGCGCGGTGCCCCTAGGGAGTACCCCCCACCCCGTACGTTTTCGTGCATCATTTTGATTCGATTAGGGTTAGCTCGTCACATGATACATCTTACTGATTCCAAGGAAAATAGCGGCCCGACCGGTCAGCGGCGGTCGACCGTGGGATGGCGGACGTCCTGGCCCTGGACGATGTAGATGACGTCCTCGGCGATATTGGTGGCGTGGTCGCCGATGCGTTCCAGGTTCTTGGCCACCAGGATCAGCTCAAAGGCCGGGAAGACCACGCTGGAATCCCCCATCATGTAGGTGAGCAATTCGCGGAAGATCTGGTCGCGGTAATGGTCGACCTGGTCGTCCATGGACAGAACCTTCTGGGCCAGATCCACGTCGCGCCGGACCACTGCATTCAGGGCGTCCCGGACCATCTCTTCGGCCACTTCGCTCATGCGAGGCAAGTCCACATAGGGCTTCACGCGGGGGTGGCGCAGGATGCGCACGGAGGCCTGGGCGATGTTGACGGCCTGATCGCCGATACGCTCGAGGTCGTTGTTGATGCGGGACACGGCGAGAACCAGGCGGAGATCGATGGCCATCAATTGATGCAAGGCCAGGAGCTGAACCACGCGGTCGTCGATTTCGATCTGCAGTTCATTGATGGCGTCTTCTTCGTCGAGGACGCGCTTGGCCAGCTGCTCGTCGGAGTCCAGGACGGAGTGCACAGCTTGGTGGACGGCGCGTTCGGCAAGGCTGCCCATCCACAAGAGGCGTTCTTTTAGCTCGTTTAGATCTTTTTCGAAGTGGCGTTCCATGGCGTTGTTCCCACCTTTTACTGGCTCTACTGCCCCGCAACGGACGCCGGGCTAAAGCCCAGCGCCTACATAACCAATTCCTCAGCGGCTAAAGCCGTAATGCCAACGCAGAACTTATGTCGGACCTAAAGGTCCGACCCCCAGTTGCCGCAGATACTAACGCCCAGGGGTGCGCATAGATCAGCAACTCAGCCGAAGCGGCCCGTTATGTAGGCCTCCGTGCGCGGATCACCCGGCGTGGTAAAGAGGTGCGGTGTGGGGCTGAACTCGATGAGCTGACCAGTGAGCAGGAAGGCGGTGAAGTCGCTGACGCGAGCAGCCTGCTGCATGTTATGAGTGACGATGGCGATGGTGCAGAGATCTTTCAACTGCACCAGAAGCTCTTCGATTTTGGCGGTGCTGATGGGGTCGAGCGCCGAGCAGGGCTCGTCAAGCAGCAGAACCTCCGGCTCGACGGCCAGGGCGCGCGCGATGCACAGACGCTGCTGCTGCCCGCCGGAAAGCTCGTACGCGGACTTGTGCAGGTGGTCCTTCACTTCGTCCCACAAGGCCGCGTGGCGCAAGCTCTTTTCGACGGCCTCGGCGATCGGGAGCTTGGAACCGTTGATGCGCAGGCCGTAAGCCACGTTGTCGAAGATGGATTTCGGGAACGGGTTGGGCCGCTGGAACACCATGCCGACGCGCCGGCGCAGCAAGGTGACGTCCTGGGCGAGAATGTCCTGGCCGTCGAGAAGGATTTCCCCTTCCAGGCGGACATGCCGCAGGGTTTCGTGCATGCGGTTCAGGGTGCGCAGCAAAGTCGATTTGCCGCAGCCGGAGGGCCCGATCAGCGCGGTGACTTTACTGGCGGCAATGCCCAAGGTGATGTCGAAAAGAGTTTGCTTCGTGCCGTAATAGAAATTGACTTTGCTGACGCTCATGCGCATGGGAAGGGCAGCAGCCGTGTCGCGGCTCGCGGCCCCGGTCCCCGTTGGTGTGATGTTTACAGACACTGCCGGCCTCACAGAAGCGTGCATGGTTACGACCTCGGAACTGCGATGCCGCGAGCCAGAATCGCCCGCGCGAAGATGTTGATAATCAGGATCAGGCCGAGCAGGACCAGGCCAGCGGCCCAGGCCTGACGGTGCCAATCCTCATAAGGGGCAATAGCGTACTTAAAGATCATGGCCGGAAGCGAAGCCGTCGGTTGGTTCCAGCCTGGACTCCAATACTCGTTCCCAAAGGCGGTGAAAAGCAAGGGCGCGGTTTCGCCGGCGATGCGTGCAAAGGCCAACAGGACGGCTGTGAGGATTCCCCGGTAAGCGGCGGGGACGATAACCGTGGCGATGGTCTTCCACTTACTGGCGCCCAGGGCCATGGCCGCCTCGCGCAGCGCACGGGGCACGCCCAGGAGGAATTCCTCGGTGCTACGCAGGGTGATGGGAATCATCATGACCCCGAGCGCGACTCCACCGGCGAGTGTCGAGAAATGCTTGAAAGGCAAGACCACGATGGCGTAGGCAAAGATGCCAATCACGATCGAGGGCACGCCGTTGAGCAGGTCGGCAGCATAGCGCACGACGAACGCGACGCTGCTGCCGCTGAACTCCGCGAGGTAAATGGCGCCAAGGAAACCGATGGGAACACCGATCAGGGTCGCCAGCGCAAGCAGCTTGGCACTGCCGACGATGGCATTAGCCATACCGCCGCCGGACTCACCCACGGGCGTCGGCAGCTTGGTGAAGAAGTTCCAACTGATCGAAGTTCCCCCGTGGTAGAGAAGGTAGCCCAGAATAAAAAAGAGAACGGAAACGGCGACCAACGCGCACACGCCGGTCATGGTCAGCATGAAACCGCTCACAAACTTGCGCCAACGCAGCCGGCTCATGCGTGCCCCGTTCCGCCGCCGCGCTGCGAGGTGGCGACGATAAGCAAGCGGGCCAAGCCGTTGAGGACGAAGGTCAACAAGAAGAGCACCAGGCCCAACTCGATAAGCGATTGCGTATAGAGTTCGCCGGTGGCTTCGGTAAATTCGTTAGCGATGACCGCGGCGATGGAGTAGCCGGGGGAGAACAGCGAAGCGCTGATGATGGGGGTATTACCGATGACCATGGTGACGGCCATGGTCTCGCCCAGAGCGCGAGCCAGCGCAAGGAAGATAGAACCCATAATGCCGCCGCGGGCGAAGGGCACAACCACCTTCCAAGTGGATTCCCAGCGGGTGGAGCCGAGCGCCAAGGCGGCTTCGCGCTGATCGCGGGGCACGGAAAGCAGCACCTCGCGCGAAACGGAAATAATATAAGGGATGACCATGATGGCCAGGACCACGCCAGCCGTCAGAAAACCAATGCCATATGCCGGACCTGAAAAAATCGGAAGAAAGCCCAGGACACTCTTCAAGCCGGGCTGGATGTATTGCCGCATCAGCGGCACGACGATGAAAACGCCTAGCAATCCGTAAATGACGCTGGGAACGGCGGCCAGCAAATCGATAAAGAATTCCAGGGTGTCAGAGACGCGGGCGGGCGCCAATTCCGCGAGAAAAATGGCGGCACCGATTCCCAGCGGCACCGCGAGGAACAGGGAAACGCCGGCGGTGACCAGCGTTCCATAGATGAACGGCAAGGCGCCGAACTGATCGAAGATGGGGTCCCAGACCGAAGTGCGGAAGAAGGCGAAGCCGAACTTGTGCCTGGGAAGCACAGAACCCTGCCAGAGTTCGAAAACCAAGAGCAAGGTGACGAGCACCACGGAGGCGGCGAACAGAAAAGTGACTATGCGGGCGATCTCGTCGCCTTCTCGCAGGCGGTGCAGAAACGAGCGCGAGCCCGAAACCGGGCCCGCGTTCGGAACCGTAGTGGTGGTAGTTGCCAAATCGCTCAGCCAGGGTTACTGGATCTTGTCGATCGCCTTCAACTCTTTGTCGACCACCGGCTTCGGAAGCTTGGCATAAGACAGAGCTTCCGCGTAGCCTTGCCCGTCTTTCAGCGCCCACTTCAAGAAAGTTTTTACGGCGTCGCGCTTGCCCGCATCGGAAAACTTTTCCGGAACCAGCAGCCAAGTGAAGCTGGAGATGGGGTAAGCGGTCTTGCCGGGTGCGTTGGTGATGGAAACGCGGAAATCGTCGGGCATATCCTTCACCGAACCGGCAGCCGCAGCGCTGACGCCCGCGAGATCCGCCTTCACGAAACTGCCTGCGGCGTTCTTGACGGTGCCGTAGGCAATGTTGTTCTGCGCGGCATAGATGAGCTCCACGTAGCTGACGGAATTGGGAGTCTGCTTCACCAAGCCGGTTACCCCTTCGCTGCCCTTGCCGCCAAGGCCAACGGGCCAGTTCACTGAACTGCCCTTGCCAACCTTGTTTTTCCAATCATCGCTGACCTTGGAAAGATAGTCGGTCCAGATGTAAGTGGTGCCGCTGCCGTCCGAGCGATGCACGACGACGATATCGCTGGCAGGGAGCTTGACGCCCTTGTTGGCGCTAACGATAGCGGGATCGTTCCACTTGGTGATGCGCCCAAGGAAAACTCCGGCGAGAGCCTCCGGGGAGAAATTCAGCGCGACGGTCACGCCCTCGACATTGTAAATCGGCACAGCGGCACCCAGCACGGTCGGAAAGTGCAGAATAGCAAAGCCGTGTTTGTCCTGGAACGCTTTGATCTGTTCGTCATTCATGGGCCCATCGGAGGCGCCGAAATCCACGGTGCCGTCGGTCACCTGCTTGATGCCCGCGCCGGAGCCTACCGACTGGTAGTTGATTTGGACACCGGCCGCTTGCTTGCCGTACTCGGAGAACCATTTAGTGTAGATGGGATTGGGGAAACTGGCGCCCGCGCCATTGATCAAGAGAGCGCCTTGCGCCAAAGCGGCTAGTGCGAGGACGAGACCGAGAACGAGAACGAACAGTCCTGCGATTTTCTTCATATGTTTCTCCGTCTGAATGTTTTGACCTAGGCTTGTAGCACCGCAGTGTGCGCCTTGTGTGTTACAGCATTGTTACAATCAATTCAGGTTCTCTTGACAAGCTGGCGTTCCGATCGTTGCTCCGCTAAGTGGCCTATTTTCAACAGCCAACCGCGTCTTCAGGGAAAATGAATGCTCCCCCCAAAAGCAAAGGGCGGTTCCCTGAGGAGCCGCCCCTTTTCCGTCCTCCCGGAGGAGGCCGGATCGCTATTGCGGTATCGACTACGGGATGTAGTAGCGGAAGGACGTAAACACCATGTTGTCCACAGCCTTTGGCGCGACACCCACCGCGGTGGCTACGCCGTTATTGCCAGACCAGGCATTCCTGGTGAAGTAGGAGTACTGGATGCCCCAGCGGAGACCGCCCTTGGGACCCTGGTACAACTTGTGCCAGAAACCCAGCGTGCCTTCCATGATTACTCGAGTATCGCCGGCGCAGGTTCCGCCGCCGGAGGGGTTCAGTTGATTGATGGGTGGGTTTTCCGTGCTGCAGCCGCTGTTGTTCGCGAAGGGCGAGCCATAGCCGCCGAACTGGTTCAGCTTGATCGCCGTGGTGGTGGTGGCAGGAATGGCCGGAGTGGTGGTCGTAACGCCTCCGGTTGTAGTGCTGGTCGCGGGGATCGCCGCAGTCTTGGTAACCGTAATCGCGTCGTATCCCTGATAGCCAGCGCGCCACGCATACTCCGCGCCGAAGTAGGCATAGAGGTCAAGCTTCGAGTTGGGATGGAACTCCAGCGCTCCCAGCCCGTGGGCTGTGCGGATGAGGGCCTCGCTGCCGTTGGGCCGGAAGGTGACGTCGGCCAACTGGGCTGAGCCGTAGCGGCCGATGCCGTCTCCGGCGACTCCCTTGATGCCGAACTCCAACTTTTTCGCAATGAGGGGCACGCGCAAGCTGGCGCCGAAGCCGCCGCCGGTTTGGGTGTCATCGCTGGCCCCAATGGAGCTAGGCGCTGTGGAGCCGTCGACCGGGCAGGCCACGGTCGTCGGGACCTTTGGGGGCGCGGTGTCCTTGGCGTTGGTACCGATCGCGCCGCAAGGATAGATACGGTTGCGGAAGGTGCTGATGATGCCGAACAGCTCATAGTGGCCGAAGCCTGGATCAGCGGCGGCCTTGATGATGATGTCCGGGGTCTTGTTGATGGAGTATCCGGTGGCGTCGATGAAGTTAAAGAGCCCGCCGCCACTGCCCGGCGCATCCAGAAAGGTATTGCCGGTAACGGAAGTGGTGCCACCCGAAGCGACGACGACGGCGGGAGCTGCCGCCGAATTGATGGTGGTAACGGTGGAGAATCCGCGGCCGCCGATGGTGGCTTGCGGTCCTTCCACGGCGACGGCGAGAGCGAACTTGCCGCCGAAGTCTTTGACTACGCGGAATCCGTACTGACGGGCCCAAGAGAAGCCGACGTTATATTGCGGGTCGATGGTTAGGGGAATGGCTTCCTGACGATTGTCGATTCCCTTGCGATCTTCCGTTGCCAGGGTCCACATTTGGCCGCCGGTGAAGCTCCAGCCGCCGTCCAACTTGGCCTGGCCCCAAATCTGGCGCTGGCGAAGGACGTAGCTGTTGCTCTGGCGATTGTTGGAGGTGACGCCGGTGCCGAGCCAGTCTGCTTCGTAGTAGCCAGTCAATTTGGCGATGCCCTCTTTACCTTCAGCGAGCAGGCTTACGCGGCTCTGGCGGCCAGTGAAGTTGCTTTCACCAACCTTGGAGAGCGCGTTGCCGGGATAGGGAATGCTGTTAAACGGGGTGTTGATATCGGAGCTGACCGCCCGCTGGCGGGTCACCGTTTCCGCCGCTACGAAGCCGCCGGGCGTGATGCTAATGCCCTTGTACTTGATGGTGGCCGGGCCCTCCTCGGAGGAAGAGGACTGCTTGGCTGCCGCGGCCGTCTCGGTCGCCACGGTGGTCTTCAAGGCCTCGTTGTCGGCCTTCAAGCCGCTGACCGTGGTGTTGAGGGAAGCTTCGGTGGTTTTCACTTCGGCGGTGGCGTTCACCGCTTCGGTAGCCTTGCTGCTGGCTTCGGCGGCGCGCGCGTTGGCTGCCGCGGCGGCTTCGCGTGCTTCGTCGACCTGGCGATCGCGCTTGCTGAGTTCTTCCTTCAGCAGTTGCAGTTGCTCCTGCTGCGACTGCAAAGTCTGGCGGAGCTCTTCGAGCTCTGCGGCAAAACTAGCGTCCGTCTTTTCTGCTTTCTTGGCCGCTTTGGGTTTTGCCGGCGGAACCGACTTGGCAGGTTGCGGATCGGCAGCGTCTTTCGGCGTATCGGCGAGCGCGGTGCTGGACATCAGGAAAAGCGACAGTGTCAGTGCTGCAAGTTTTTTCATTGCCTCTCTCTTTGTTGCAAAATTCAAACGAGTAGTACCGGTGAGTATGCGAACCACCCCGGGGCAGAAGGTAATGGGCGCGTCTTACGGTTACGTCAATCAATTGTGAATATCCTGTAACAAAGAGCCTGGGTACTGTTCAAGTGATTGATTAGGAGGAAGTTAAGGAAATCTTTAGAGCTTCCAAAACCGCAAGGACCGACAGGAAACTGGGCAGAGCGTTCCCCTTACGGTCTGCATACGACAGCGGGGATGGAACGGTCGACGCACTCCGAATTTCCTGAAGAACCTTTGTCTTTTGCTGCCGGGAGGGCCCTACTTCGGCGCGCCGATGGTATAAGCGAGCACAATTTGGGTCAAGCGATATTGGTATCGCGCATCCGCGTCGGCAATGTCGGCTTCGGTCTTGCCCAGTTCGGCTTGGCTGAACTCTACGATCGAGCTTAGCCCCAGGTTGTAGCGCGACTGTGCCAGATCCAGAGCCAGGTTGGACTGTTCCCGGAGTTGCTGCGTGACGGAGAGGCGTTCGTAGGCGCGGTTGGTGTCCTGCCAGGAGACGCGCACATCGCGCGCGATGTTGTTGCGGAGTTCAGCTAGTTTTTGGCGGGCAACTTCGGTTTGCAGGTCGGCGGTCTTGGCGCGCGCGTTGTAGAGAAAACCGTTGAAGACGGGAACGTTGATGTTGACGCCGACGGCGCCGTACCAGTTGGGGATTTGCGGGTCGCGAACCGGAGCGATGCCGACTACGCCGAGTGCGCTGACCGTGGGGCGCCACAGGTCGTGCTCGGCGCTGCCGTTTTTCTGTGCCGACTCCACTTGGAATTGGAGAGCGGCGGCTTCCGGGCGCTGCTGAAGTGCTTGCAAAATTAGCGGCTGGGGGTCGGGGGTGGGAGGGACGAGGGGCTCGGTGGGTTCTTCCAATTGGAAATTCTGCTCATCCGGGTAACCGAGAATTGCGGAAAGCGCGGCCAGGGAAGTTTGATAATTGTTTTGCGCTTCGAGAAGCAGCAGTTTGGCGCGGGCGAGATCAACTTTGGTGAAGCTGAGGTCTAGATCGGAGCGGAGCTTGGCGTTGGTTAGCGCCTGGACTTTGTCGACCAGGGTTTGCCGGGCATCGACGGTTTGCTGCGCGACTTTGACCAGCTCGCGGGTTTCCAGCGAGTTGTAGAAGGCCTGGTCGACGGCCAGGGTGATGTCGGCGGTGGTGGCGGCGGCGTTCTTGTCTTCCGCTTTGGCCTGGAATTCCGAGCTGGAAAGCAGGTCGGTGGTGCGGCCAAAGTCGGTGACCAATTGGCTGACGGTGGCGCCCGCGGCCGTACGGGAGAAAACGATTGGATTGTTGAGAGCGCCGGCGGCAATGCGGCTGCCCGACTGGGAGTCCACGCCGGTAAGGCTGAGAAAAGCAGTCGGCAAAAGGGCGGAGCGAGTTTCGCGGACGTACTGCTGCGCTTGCAGGGCGCGCAGTTTGCCGATGGTGATCTGCGGATTGTTGCGGAGCGCGATGGCTTCGGCTTCTTCGCGACTCAAGGATTTGCCCTCCGGGCCAGACGTACTGGAAGCCTGCGCGGCGGGATTTGCAGTGGCACCGGCCGTCTGGGCGGCGGCCCGCTGCGGCAGCGCCGGAACCAACCAGCACAACCCGGCAAGAATCAGCGACCCGATTCTGTGGCTCACGATGCGGCCTCCTCCGTAGTGGCTTGCTTGCGTCCGTGAACGATCAGGTAGACGGCGGGAACCAGAAAGACCGTCACGACTACCGAGACTCCCAAACCTCCGATGATGGCGCGGGCCAGCGGGGCGTATTGTTCGCTGCCCGCTTCGATGCCTAGCGCCAGTGGAATCATTCCAAGGAGAGTTGCCAGCGAGGTCATCAGAATCGGACGCAGGCGCACCTTGCAAGCCTCCACGACAGCTTCGCGAAGCGTCATCCCTCGCCCGTGCAGAATTCCCGAAAACTCCACGATCAAAATACTGTTGGAAACCACAATCCCAGTCATCATGATGACGCCCATCAGCGACATGATGTTAAGCGTCGAATGCGTGACCAGAAGAATGAGAACCACGCCCGCTAGCCCGGGTGGAATTGCGGTCAGAATGATGAATGGGTCGACGAAGGAGCGGAATTGGGCCATCAGAATCAGATAAACCAGCACAATGGAGAGCAACAAGCCGACGGCAAAACGATTGAAGGATTCGCGCATGCCGACCACCGCGCCGCGCACGGTGATGCGCACATTTTTCGGGGTTTTGAGATTTTTGAGGACCTGGTTGACTTCCTTGTTGATGGCGCCGAGGTCTTCGCCCACGGGCATCACATAAACGTCCATCACGCGGCGTATCTGGTAGTGATCGACTTCCGTAGGCGTATTGATGGGTGTGATGGTGGCCACCGACTGCAACGGGGTGTACGCGGTGGAGGCATTCGCGCGCAAGGGTATGTTCTTGAAGTCGGACATGGTCATCGAGCCGATTTGTTTGTTGAAATACTGGACCGTGAGCATGTAGTTGTTGCCGCTCTTGGGATCGATCCAATAGCTGGGAGCGATCACGCCGTCGGAGGTCAGGGCGGTAATCACGTTGTTCACGACGTCCTTGGGACTCAACCCCAGCTGGCTGGCTTGTTCGCGGCCGATATTCAGTTCCAGCCCGGGATAGTCGATGTCTTGCGGGACCAACACGTCGCTCACGTTCTTGGAGGTTTTGAGCCGCGAGGCAATGCTTTGGGCGATGCCGTGAGCTTCGTTCATGTCGTTGTCGCTGACTTGAATGTCGAGCGGAGCGGGCAAGCCTTGATTCACGACCGAGTCCACCAATCCACCCGCTTGAAAATAAATATTTAGCTGCGGCAAATCCGCGGCGAGCCTGCGGCGCAGGCGTTCCATGTACTCATAACTTCCGATCTTGTGGTCCTCTTTGAGGTTTACCTGCACGAAGGCAGTGTGCATGGCGGAATTGCTGGTGTAGATGGCGGAGAGATCGGGGGTGATACCGATATTCGAGACCACCATGTCGAAATCCTGGGGCGACACGACCTGATGGATGACCTCCTCGACCTCGGCGATGTAGTTGTCGGTGACTTCCAGACGCGTTCCGGTGGGAGCTTTGATATTGATGACGAACTGGCCGGGATCGGTTCGCGGAAAGTAGGATGTTCCGAGGAAAGGAAAGAGACCCAACAGGAGAATGGCGACCCCTGCCAGAATAATGGCGACGCTACGTTTCGGCCGATCAAGGGCTTTTTCTACCGCCTTTTCGTAGTACAGCAGGACTTTCAGGAAGAAGGCGTTGAATTTTTGCACTACGCGGGCAAAGAACGTCGTTCGAGCGCTCTCGCCGTGGGCCTGGTCGTGCTTGATCTTGATGAATTGAGCGCAATACAAAGGCACCACGGTCATGGCGAAAATGTACGAGGCGAAGATGGAGAGCACAACGCCCAAAGCGAGATCGATGAAGAGGTACCGGCTGACGCCGTAAAAAAACGTCACTGGAAAGAACACAATAGACGTAGTGGAGGTGGCGGCCAGCACCGCCAGCGCGACTTCCATTCCGCCTTTTTCGGCTGCCTCGCGAGGCGGTGCGCCGTTTTCCATGAAACGAAAGATGTTTTCGAGGACCACGACGGAGTCATCGATCAGGCGCGAAAAAGCCAGCGCCAGCCCGCCGAGGAGCATGGTGTTGATGGAGCCCCCCATGCCGTTCATGACCAGAAAACACATCAGGGCCGAAAGAGGAATCGACAGCAAAACCGCGAAGGTGGCCCGTGGGCTGCCGAGGAACAGCAGAATCATGAGGGCGGTGAGAAAGAGACCGATGCCGCCCTCTTTCAGCAGGTTCTTGATGGCGATCTTGACGAAAACCGATTGATCGAAAACGACAGCGGTTCTTAGAACCTCGGGTATGTCCACCAGGCGTTTGGTGGCCTCTTTAATGCCATTCACGATGGAGATGGTGTTGCTGTTTCCACCTTGTTTGAGGATGGGGATGTAAACGGAGTGCTGCCCGTCAATGCGAACGATGTTGGTTTGGATGGCGCCGGCGTCTTCGGCGTTGCCGACGTCGGCAACCAGGACCGAACCCAGACCCACGGTTTTCAACGGTATGCGATTAATTTCTTCCGCATTCGGCACCTGGCTATTGGCGTAGATGTTGTAATCGCGATTGCCGATGCGCACGTCGCCCGCGGGGAGAATCAGGTTGGAATCATTTACGGCGGCGACCACATCCATCAAGCTCAATTGGTGCGCTTCCAGCTTTACGGGATCGACGAAGACCTGGATCTGGCGATAGGTTCCGCCAAAAGGCTGCGGTACCGATGCGCCCTGAACGTTCGCGATCTGATTGCGCACCTGAAACTGGGCCAGGTCCTTGAGTTGCGTTTCGTTCAGGCCCTGGCCCTTCAGCGTGACCAGGCACACCGGCAGGCTGGACGCGTCGAACTTCAAGACCACCGGGGGCAAGGTGCCGGATGGCAGACGCCGCAAGTCCGCCATGGCCAGGGTGGCGATATTGCTGAGCGCCGCATTCGCGTCGGTGCCGGGCTTGAAATAGATCTTGATCAGGCTGACGCCGGTAAGCGAGCGCGACTCGATGTGATCGATATTGCTGCCGAGCGTGAAGAACCGCTCGAAGGTGTTGGTGATGTCCGCTTCGATCTGCTGCGGCGGCATGCCGGAGTAAAACGTCGCGACCACTACCACGGGAATGTTGATCTGGGGGAAAAGATCCACCGGCATTTGCACCACAGTGGTGACGCCCACGACCGCCACCACCAGGCAAAGCATGATGATGAAATAGGGATAGGCGAGAGCGAACTTCGGCATCAGCGGCCTCCCGGTGCGCCCGCGGAGCCCGCCTTGCTCTCTTTGGGAACGACTTTTTGTCCGGGTCGAAACTCGCCCAGATTGCCGACGATCACCCGCTCGCCTTCGGTGAGGCCGGAGAGGACCTCGACTCGGGTGCTGCTCTCCTGCCCGAGCTTGACGGGGCGCTCTTCCACGATATTGTCCGGACTGACCACCAGAACATTGGTCAGCTCGCCGCTTCGTGCCACCGCTTCCAGGGGAACGGTAAGCGCATTCCTTCTTTCGTCGTGGGAGAGGTGCGCCTCTACATACATACCGGGAAGCAGTTGGTTCCTGCGGTTCTCGAAATCAATTTCGGTTTCCATGGTGCGAGTCTGTTCGTTCAGCGTGTCCGCAAAGCGTGAAACTTTCCCTTCAAAATCCTGGTTCAACGCCTGCACGTGGACCTTTACCACCTCGCCGAGATGAATCTGCGCCGCGACGGACTCGGGAATCGGCAGCACGAGTCTGAGGACCGAGGTCTGGGCCACGCGAACCACCGGAATGGCCTGGGTGCTGGAGGAGGTGCCGGCGGCCACCAACGATCCGGTATCGGCGTAACGGTTGGTGATCACTCCGTCGAAGGGCGCGCTGATTCTTGTATAAGCGGAAAGCGCGGCGTACTGCTTTTGGTTGGCTTGGGCCACTTCCAGTTGTTGCTTGGCCGCCGAGAGCTCGGCCTCGGCGCTGGCCACCTGGGCTTCGTCGCTCAGATCCTTGGCCTGCGAGTCATCTACTTCCTGCTGGGCGACAAGCCCCGCCTGAGAGTCCGCAGCCTGTTTGAGCCGGGTGTACGCGGAATGCGCGGCGGAGTAGGTGGACTTGGCGCGCTGCAAGTCGCCCTGGGCGCGCCGGATCTGTTCTTGCGCGGCGCCGACGGCCGCTTCTGCACTGGCGAGTTGCGCCGCGAGCTCCGGAACTTCCAAGACCGCGAGAGTCTGGCCTTGCTTCACGCGATCGCCTACGTCGACATAGATCACGCGAATGTAGCCGGCCACCTTCGCGTGCACTTCGACGTCCTGAAAGGCCTTGAACGCGCCGGAGACGCTGAGCATTTCGCCCAGGTCGCGGCGCTCGACACGTGCTATGGCGGCGGCCGGAGCGTCGCCGGAGTTCACCGTGTGCCGGCCCGGGTCGTCCGCTTCGGTTGGTGTGCGACTCAGCAATCGCCACACGAGGAAGCCGGCAGCGAGGAGCACGACACCGGCTATCAGGATTTTCTTCTTGTTCATTGAGCTTTGTCCTGGGCAGAGTGCCTTGCCAGGCATTTCCGTGCGCCGGCTTCAGACACCCGCAGAATATTCCACCTGGTCTAAATACGAACCTGCCGCCGCTATTTCCGGCCGCAGAACTATCTCGAGGGTTAGCGCTGGTTAAGAAACCGGCGGAGGCCGGAACCAAAGGCTGTTGCAAACAACCTGCGGCACTGGACGGAATGTATCGCCAGGCAGATCGAGCAGGAGTGGACGTGCCGCTGAAGCCTGAATCCATACGCGGGCAACGGCAGCTTGCAAAGCGGGGATCAGGGATCTTGCCGGTTCCACGGTGCAGGTCTGCAGCTCAGATCCCGCTACCGTGGCGCGATAGCTCAAGGGATGCTGAATATTTGCGATCGGGGAGGCCCCGTAAATCGTGAGGAAAGGATTGTAAAGGAACAGCGCGACAAGGATCAGACAAAGCACTACACGCCAGTGCCATGCGCACAACGGTAGCCGCAAATGGGGGTTTTGACGCATCCTCACGCACCTACCACCATAGATAAGACGCTGCACGGCGGTCAAGAGGTTACTCGGACTGCCGTGTTTTCGCGATCCGAGAAGGGGGGAGAAGGGGACTGGTGCCAGGGGTGCACCAGTCCCCGGGGTAGGACTAGAGTGAAGATCAAGCGCGCTGAGGATCGCACGCCGGGGTCACATCCGAATGACGGCCATGTGAATTCTCGGTGACCTTCGCCGCGCCGGTCTCCACGTCTGGCATCAACTCCGGACGAACGGCCAACCCGCGTCCATGGCGCACATCCAGGCCGCGAACCCAGAAAATGATGTCCTCGGCGATATTCGTGGCGTGGTCGGCGATGCGCTCCAGGTGGCGGGTGGCCAGGACGAACTGCAGGCCGGGGCCGACCAGAGCGGTCTCCTGGGTCATGCTCTGCAACAGTCTTTCGAAAATGCGGTCGCGGTATTGATCCACCACGTCGTCGCTTTCCAGGACTTGCGTGGCCATCTCTACGTTGCGAAAAATCAGTGCACCCAGGCTTTTGCTCACCATGCTGCGTACCGCCGTGGCCATGGGCGCCAGTTCTTCCGGGAGTTCCGCGTGGGGCATTTCGCGCAAAGAGATCACCCGCTCGGCCAGGTTCACGGCAATGTCGCCAATGCGTTCGAGGTCATTATTGATCTTCAGCGCGGCCACGATCAGGCGCATCTCGTCGTCGGAGAACGAACCGCGGCGCAGCAGGCGGATGGCGTGCTCGTCGATGACAATTTCCATTTCGTTGATGCGCGGCTCGAGTAAGAATACTTCGCCGGGAAGCCCGGAGGTCGCCGCGCTATCGAGGGCAACGAGAGAATCCAGCGCCCGGTTCATGGCGCCTTCTACCGTGCGCGCCATGGAAACCAGATAATTCACCAGCGTGTCGTAGAGCACGGTCTCGGTCAGTCCTGAAGGACTCGCCATGGGGTTTTCCCTCCGCGCGGAGGCGCGAAACATCACACCCCCACTCGTAAGCCGAATCATCCCCATCAACCGTTACGACACCATCAAAACGATGTAAATATATGGAAACAGATGAGCTTAAAGAGGTTGTGCGCGCCCTCCGGCGCTGCGGCCGCCGCTACCCGCCCCGCCCTGGGTCAGGCGCAAGGCGTTGCGCTCGGGGTCGAAAATCGGGATCGAGAAGTGAAACTGCGAGCCCTGCCCTACTTCGCTGTCCACCCAGATGCGCCCGCCGTGCACTTCCACGAGATGCTTGGCGATGGCCAGGCCGAGTCCGGTGCCGCCGGCTTCCCGGGACCGCGCGGCGTCCACCCGGTAGAAGCGTTCGAAGATGCGCGACTGGTCGGCCTTGGGAATGCCGATACCCGTGTCCGATACCGTAAAGATCACATCGGCATCGCGGGCCTGCGCGCTGAGAATGATCTGGCCCTCCGCAAGCGTGTACTGTGTCGCGTTGTCCAGCAGATTTTGCAGGATCTCCGCGAGCCGCCGGCGGTCGCCAGCGATATCCGGCAAAGTGTCCGGAAGCTTGACGGAAACAGAAATGTCTTTGTCGGCGGCCCGGCGCTGGGCGGTCTCAAGGCAGCTATCGATGACCTCGGTCACCCGTACTCGGCGAATCTCGAGCTCCAGGCGATCGGCATCCATTTTCGAAAGCTTGAGCAAGTCCTCGGTGAGCCGCGCCAAGCGGCGGGAATGCTCCAGGATAATTCCCAGGAAGCGCTCGCGGTTTTGCGGATCGTCGATCGCGCCGGCCAACAGCGTTTCCGCGAATCCCTGAATGGCCGTCAGCGGGGTCCGGAATTCATGCGAGACATTGGCCACAAAATCGCGCCGTACCCGCTCCAACCTTCGGAGTTCGGTGATGTCGTGGAGCACCACGACCGCGCCGGAAGTATCGCCGGCGCGCACTGCCGCCACGGTGGCCGCGAAAAAATGCTGCCGCAGCGTACCCGTCATGATTTCCGATTCGACCCGTGGCTCTCCGCGGAGCACTTGCCGGACGGCCTCGATCATCTCCGTCTGGCGCACCACCTCGACCAGGGCGCTGCCCGACCGCGTCGGCACGTCCAAGCCCAGAATGTCAGCGAAGCTCTGGTTCGCGAAGACCAGCCGCTCCGCTCCGTTTACCACCGCAACGCCTTCCACCATGCTGCCCAGAATCGCCGACGACAGGTTGCGCTCTTCCGTCAGTGTGCGGATGGTTCGATCCATGCGCGCGGCGGTTTGATTGAGCGAGGCCCCCAGCGCTTCCAGTGCGTCTCCAGAACCGTCTGCAGGCAATGGCCGGAAATCCCCTTCGGCTACGCGGCGCGAAAACTCCTTCAAACGCTCCACGCGCTCGGAGAAGGCCAGTGACACCAGCAACGACGCCAACCCGGCCACCAGCAAAATGATGAAGGACGCGAGCCACAAGCTGCGGCGAAACGAACCAAGGGCCTGATCCGTTGCTTCCAAAGGAATGGCGAAGCGCAGCACAACAGGAGGTCCCGAAGCCGTGGTTTGCCTCACGGCGTAGTAGAAAAGGTCGCGGTTCAAGGTGACGCTGCGGCGCACCGAACGGCCTTCACCCTTCGCAAGAGCCTCTTGAATCTCCGGGCGCCCGGCGTGGTTCTCCATGGTCTGCGGATCGGACTGCGAGTCCGCCAGCACTTGCCCACCCGAAGTAACAACCGTGACGCGCACGCCGCCGGAACCCACTTGCGCGGCCCACGAGCGCAGGGCGGCGAGTTCTTCGGGAGTTGTGGGAGGGAGATGCGGCAGCTGCTGCGGCCGGGCCTGCACGAATCGTGCGATGGCGCTCAGTTGCCCAAATGACGCGCGTTCGTTGTCGCTGTGCAGCGCGCGCTCGGCGAAGAAGTCCACGGCAACGAGCACGCTCAGCAGCAGCGCAAAAAAGGTCAGCGCGAGTTTCCAGAAAAGGTTACGCCGCACGAGTTTCGAACAGGTACCCCGCGCCGCGTACGGTCTTCAGATGGATGGGATTTTCCGGATCGCTTTCGATCTTTTCGCGCAGGCGGCGGACGTATACGTCCACGCTGCGCGGAGTGACGAAGCGATCGGTGCCCCAGACGGCATCGAGAAGCTGATCCCGCGTGAAGACCCGATTCGGGCGCGAAGCAAGGTAGTAGAGCAGCCGGAATTCGAGCGTGCTGAGCGGAACGGGCTTCCCCAGATGGCTTACGCGGTAGGACGCCGGATCGATCGCCAGCTTGCCGACCTCGATGGTGCGAGGCGAGTCGGCGGGCGGCTCCGGACGGCGGAGCAGCGCCTTGACGCGCGCGAGCAACTCGCGAGGGCTGAAGGGCTTGGTCACGTAGTCGTCCGCGCCCATCTCCAGGCCCACCACGCGATCGGCTTCTTCGCCGCGCGCGGTCAGCATCAGGATGGGCAAACGATTGAGTGAGTCGTCCCTGCGAATTTCCCGGCAAATGTCCAGGCCGGAAAGCTTCGGCAGCATCAGATCGAGGAGCAAAAGATCGGGAGGCGTCTTCTTGAGCGTATTCAGGCCGCTGCTGCCGTCGAACGCAGCGTTGACCTGAAATCCTTCGTTGGCCAGGTTGTAGCGAACCAACTCGACGATATCCTTGTCGTCTTCAATAATCAGGACTCGTTTCATGTGGGTAGCGCGATCCGTTCGCCGGCTTGACCGCAGTGTACCGTACACCGGTGAAATCCGGTAGGGATGCGAGGGGTCGTGAGTGCCGGCACCTGAGCGTAGTGTTGCCAAGGACTGTAGTGTGGAGGGCCTTGGTGACCCTCGAATGACGCTAATATGAATGGCGTGTTAAAGGATGCCGCAAGCTTTTCTGCCGGGCCTGAGGCCAGAACCACGGGCAACTAGCTTCCGGAGGCCCCCGCCGCTGTCGTGGTAAACGCCAAGCTGAGTAGCGTCTTCTGCTCCAACTCGTGCGCCTTGGACGAACCCGTCGCTGGACTCGCACTCGCCGAACGCTTCACCGAACGCACCCTCAAGCCTTTGTCTTGCGCCAGCCGCTGCAGCCTCGGTAACACGTAGAAGTGCGCCCCCATGTTGCTTGGTTCTTCTTGAACCCAAATAATCTCGCGCGCGTTGGGATGTGCTTCGATGGCCGCACTGATTTCTGTTCGCGGCAGCGGGTACAGCTGATCGAGAAAGAAAATCGCCGTGCTGGTATCCTTGCGGCGCTTGCGTTCCGCGCGCAGCTCGTGGCCGACTTTTCCGCTGGCGATCAGGATGCGCTTCGCGTCTTGAATCTCGCTGTCCGGCACCAGCGGCAAAAAGCGCGGCTGCGTCAACGCTTCGATGTCCGAACTGGCATCGGGATGCCGCAGCATGCTCTTCGGTGTGAACACGATCAGCGGCTTGCGCCACTTGCGCCGCGCCTGCCGCCGCAGCATGTGGAAATACTGCGCGGCGTTCGAAGGCTGGCAAATCTGCAGATTGTCTTCGGCGGCCAGCTGGAGAAAGCGCTCGATGCGGGCGCTGGAATGTTCCGGGCCCTGGCCTTCGTATCCGTGCGGGAGCAGCAGCACCAGCCCGGTCGGCAAATTCCACTTGTCCTCGCTGGCGCTGAGGAACTGATCGATGATCACCTGCGCGCCGTTGACGAAGTCTCCGAATTGCGCCTCCCACAGCACCAGCGCCTCCGGATAGTCGCGGCTAAAGCCGTATTCGAATCCCACGCAAGCCGCTTCGGAAAGCGGCGAATTGTAGATCTCGCAGAAGGCCTGCTGCCGCGACAAATGCGACAGCGTCAGATAGTTGTGCTCGGTTTCGGTGTCGATCAGCACCGCGTGGCGCTGATTGAACGTGCCGCGCTGCGAATCCTGCCCGGTCAGCCGGATGGGCGTGCCTTCGAGTACCAGCGACGCGAATGCCAGCGCTTCCGCAAAGCCGTAGTCGATGGCTCGCTTGCCGTGGCCCATCTCCGTGCGCTGCTCCAGCAGCTTCGCCAGCTTCGGGTGCAGATGAAAACCGTTCGGCACGCGCACCAGCCCGTCGGTCAGCTCCGCCAGCTTTTCGCGCGACAACCCGGTGTCCACCTCGTAAGCCGGATCGTACTTGCCGTGAATGTAAGGCGACCAGTAGCTGGGCAGCGTGCGCAGGTGCGGCATCTTCTTTAGCGCCCGCGCCTTGGTCTGCTCCTCCTCATATTCTTTGCGAATGCCCTCGACTACCAGCGTGGCATCCGTTCCCGTCCGCTCGGCATAAATCTTCCACAGCGGCGGATGATTCTTGATGCGCTCGTAGGTCAGCGGCTGGGTGATCGTGGGATCGTCCACTTCGCTGTGCCCGTGCCGCCGGTAGCCAATAATGTCCACCACCACGTCGCTGCCAAAGGTAGCGCGATATTCCGCGGCCAGCCGTCCGACGCGCACCACCGCGTCGGGATCCTCGGCATTCACATGGAACACCGGGACGCTCTGCCGCTTGGCAATGTCCGAAGCGAACCGCGCCGAATGCTCCTGCACCGGGGCCGTGGTAAAGCCAATCAAATTGTTGACCACGATGTGCACCGTGCCGCCCACGGTGTACCCCTTCAAATCCGCCAGGTTCAGCGTCTCCGCCCAAATCCCCTGCCCCGCAAACGCCGCGTCGCCGTGCATCACAATCGGCCACACCTTATTGAGCGAAGCCTGCGTGCGATCGATGATCGGCCCGTCGGCTCCGTAGCGAGTTTGCTTCGCGCGCGCCCGGCCCATGGCCACCGGATCCACCGCTTCCAAGTGGCTGGGATTCGAAACCAGGTGAATGCCGATCTCTTTGCCAGTTGTCGTGACGTACGTGCCCGTCGCCCCGACGTGATACTTCACGTCTCCCGCGCCCAGCACGCTCCGCGGATCGACGTCCTCAAATCCCGAAACCACTTCATGCGGCGTCTTGCACGCCGCGTGCACCATCACATTCAAGCGCCCGCGATGGCTCATAGCCATCACCGATTCGACCGCCCCATGCTCGCCGGCCACGTCGAGAATCGCATCCAGCAGCGGGATCAGCGCGGTCACGCCTTCCAGCGAAAACCGCTTGGTGCCCAGATACCGCGCCTGCAAAACCTGCTCGAAGAGGTCCGCGCGAACCAACCGCTCCAGAATCTTCCCCTGATCGACCTCCGCCGCCGCCCCTTCGATCCGTTCGGCAATCCACCGCCGCCGCTCCGGTTCCGGCAGATGCATAAATTCCGCGCCAATCGTCCCGCAATAAATCTGTCGCGCCGCTTCCGCGATCTCACCTGTCAATTCCAGGTCCGGATGCTTAAGCGGCCCAAACAATCCCAGCGGATCGAGACTCGCCTCGCAATAACCCCACCGCCGGAACGCGTCAAACACACGCTCCCGCTCTTCCCCAATCGCAGCAGCCTTCTTCGCCGCCTTCGCCCGCTTCGCAGGCCGCTCCACTTCCAAGATCGTCCGGTGTGCCATAGGTTTTCGCCAACAAAGCTCTATTTTGCCACAGAATCGAAAACTCAATCGTCCGCCCACGACTCCTTGTCCCCGAGCGCGCGATCCTCGTAGTGGGAAGATGGCTCGCCGGGGTGAAGCCCGGCACCTACACAGGAGCCACTGAACTAGCTGGAGACTGGCTCGGCCAGGGCTTCTTCTTGGGCGTCGACGCGGCGATGGAAGAAGCCGCGAGCGGCTAGGAGTTCGGCGTTGAGTAGGGCGGCACCGGCGGCGCCGCGGACCAGATTGTGCGAGAGCAGGGTCAGTTTTACGTCGAGCAGCGGACATTCGCGGATACGGCCGACCACCGCGGCCATGCCGTCGCCTGCGTTCACGTCGCGGCGGGGTTGCGGGCGATCCTGCGCGTCGAGGACGACAACCGGATGGCGCAGGGCGGAAGGCAAAGACGCCAGCTCCGGGCTGACCTCGAAGGCACGCAGGGCTTCGCGGACTTCGCCGAGCGACGCGATTTTCTTGAGGCTGAGGCTGACGCATTCCAGGTGGCCGTCGAGCACCGCCACGCGATTGCAATGCGCGCTGAGGCCCAAGCCTGCATCCACGAAACGCCTGCCATCCCATTTGCCCAGAAGCTTTTGTGGCTCGGCTTCCATTTTTTCTTCTTCACCGCTGATGAACGGAACGACGTTGCCGTGAATGTCCATGGAGGCGACGCCGGGATAGCCCGCTCCGGAAACGGCTTGCAGGGTCACCACGAAGATTTTTTCCAGACCGAAGGCATCTGCGAGGGGCTTCAGCACCAGGACGAGGCCAGCCGTGGAACAGTTTGGATTGGTGACGATGAAGCCGCTGTCGTAGCCGCGATTTTTCTGTTGCAGCGGAATGGCGTCAAGATGCGCGGCGTTTACCTCCGGAATGAGCAGCGGAACGTCAGGATCCATGCGGTGATTCCGGGAGTTGCTGACCACCGGATATCCGGCGCGAGCGAAGTCTTCCTCGGCTTCCCCGGCCACGGAAGAGTCGAGCGCGGAGAAGACGAAATCGCAATCGAGCGAGGGATCGAGGCCTTTTACGACCAGGCCGCGGGCCGCGGTGGGAATAGGCGCGTCGAGATGCCAGCGGACTGCCTCGGCGTAGGACTTGCCGGACGAACGTTCCGAGGCGGCGACTTCAGTGAGCTCAAACCACGGATGACCGGCGAGGAGCTTGACGAGACGCTGGCCGACGATTCCCGTGGCGCCGAGCACGCCGGCTCGCCACTTCTTGGAGACGGAATTTGCGGAGGCGTCGCCGTTGCCTGGCGCCGGCATTCGCCCGTCGCCACTGTGTTGTGGGTGGCCGCTCATGCCGCACCTCCCTGGCTCGAAGAACAATTCAAAGCGCGTGGCGCGGCGATGCGGGTGCCACGGACGTGCGGCTTAAAGGTGTTGCGAACCCAAACGGTCATATTGGTCTCGGCCGCAAGGGGCAGCACATGCGGGTGGAGCACTTTAGCACCACTGGCGGCGAGCGCGTGAGCTTCGTCGTAGCTGAGATCGTGCAGCAGCTTGGCTTCGGCCGACTCGTTGGGGTTCGCGGTGTAGATGCCGTCCACGTCGGTCCAGATGACCAGTTCGTCGGCGTCCACGACGTGGGCGATGATGGCTCCGGAAAAATCGGAGCTGTTGCGGCCCATGGTGGTGATGCGGCCGTCGGGCGTAGCGCCGATGAAACCGGTCACGACGGGAACGATGGCTTCTTCGAGAAGCGGAACGAGAACATAGCGGCCGCGCTGCTTGCTCTGTTCCAGGTGCGGCTTGGCGTCGCGGAAGGTTTCGCAGGTCAGGACGAAGTCGGAGGAGGATACGGGGACCGCGGGAACGCCGGATTGCTCTAGCGCGGCGGCGAAGAGGCGGGCGCTGAAGCGTTCGCCGAAGGACGCGAGGCGATCGAAGAGCTCGGCGTCGGCGGTGACGTGGCCGTGGGCCGGAACTTCGTGGAGCAGGTCGCAGCCGAGGGAGTCCAGCTCGCGGGCGACGCGATCGTGATCGGCGGAGTCCAGAGCCAGTTCACCGAGAACATCGTGATGAAGACGGAGGAGCGCCTGGGCTTCGGCACGGGCGCGCACGTTCTGGCGGTCCGCCAGGAATTGCGCGATGGCGAGCAGGCGATCGGTGACGCCCTTCATGGCCGAGACGACCACGACGACTTGCGACGCTTCGGCGACGGGCCGGACCAAGCCGGCGGCGTGCAGCATGCGCCCAGCACCCAGCAAGGAGGTGCCGCCGAACTTAAAGGCGACGACCGCTTCGCGATTGCCGAGGTTTTCGACGGCCCCGCCGAGTGGCAGGGCAAAGCCGCGTTCTGGGACTACATCTTCTTGCGCGTGTTCGGAACTCATGGGTGCCGCTCCCTTGTTTGGTTACCGCGGGAGCGATTCTGGAGGGGGCTTGAAAGAAGAAACCCACCGCCAAGTTTCGCTCTGGCGGTGGGTTGGAAACTTTTCTTAGCTTGCTAGTTTCTCCACTCGCCGAAAGCGGTGCGGGACGTAGTCGTAGTCGAGGTAGTCGACATGGACGACGTCGCGGTGGTAATTCGCTTAGCGGCGGTGAGAATCATCATACCGAAACGAAATGTAGCATGAGCTCTGGGAGCTGGGCAAGGCCAAAAATACGGATCTCACGGGCGCCGTGTGCGCGTGGTTA
>Ga0210403_10000101_pt1 | contig 95946 bp, 66 predicted proteins | sample IncBWC19MmetaG_FD_150863 | JGI IMG/M metagenome (GOLD analysis project Ga0210403, IMG submission 150863) | Forest soil microbial communities from Barre Woods Harvard Forest LTER site, Petersham, Massachusetts, United States - Inc-BW-C-19-M | ecosystem: Environmental > Terrestrial > Soil >...
GGTGACCGAAGTGAACTCCGGCCTCCAGCAACTCTTTCATCGTAATTTCTACTGCCAAGTTTCCTCCTAATAGGATAGCTGTTTGCGGTGATGACTCGCGCCATCACAGAACAGCCTCTTGCCGGCCGTGATCTCAGAAGGCCAACTCGCGTCAACCCTCTGGAGCTCTTTGCACTCGGACTCTGCTCTGCGCCCTCTGCGCTCTCTTTGAGTCCTCTGTGTAATTCTTTAACGCTTCGTAAACTGGAAGCGTTTCCGCGCGCCCTTCTGCCCGTACTTCTTGCGTTCCTTCATGCGCGAATCGCGCGTCAAAAATCCGTTCTTGCGCAGCGACGATCGCAGCTCCGGATTGAAGCGCGAGATCGCCCGCGACAATCCCATGCGCACCGCTCCCGCTTGTCCGCCGACGCCGCCGCCATGTGCGGTCACCACGACGTCCACCTGGTCCGCGATATTCGTAAACTTCAGCGGCTCCACCGCGTCATGCTTCCACGCGTGATTCGGAAAATACTGTTCGACCGTGCGGCGGTTGATCGTGAACTTGCCGGACCCCGGACGTAGGAACACTCGCGCCACGGATTCCTTGCGGCGTCCCGTTCCCAGAAACCAAGTTTGTGTGCCCACGATGGGCGTACCCGTAGAACTCAACGTTCCTCCTCAAAGACTCCACACCCGGCTTGCTCCCTGCGATGGGTGACCGCTCAACGGTCAGACACAACGGAGAACCGCGACGTGCGGGGAAAAGCCAAAATCTCGCTTACAGCGTTACGGCCTGCGGCTTCTGTCCGGCGTGCCGCGTCAAGCTCGCTGCATCCCGGTACACGCGCAATTTCTTTGCGCGCCGCGCGCGCAGCTTGTTCTTCGGCAGCATCCCGAGAACCGCTTCGCGCACAATCCACTCCGGCTTGGTCTCGCGAATGCGCTTCGCCGGGACTTCCTTCAACCCGCCCGGATACCCGCTGTGCGAGTAATAAATCTTTTGCTCGACCTTGTTCCCGGTCATGCGAATCTTGTCCGCATTGATCACTACTACGTGATCGCCAGAATCCAGGTACGGCGTAAAGCTCGGCTTATCCTTGCCGATCAGCATGCGAGCGACCTTGGTCGCCAGGCGCCCCAGCACCTGATTCGTCGCATCCACCACAAACCAATTCGCGCCCACCTTCAGCGCTTCGGCTTCTTCACCCTTGGCCACGTACGTCCTCATTGCGCTCAGTCACACCTTTCCCTGTAGAGACAAAGACCAATCTTAAAGTACACCCCAACTCTTGTCAACGCACTCTTGACGCTGAAATGGAGCTCCCGTGAGCCAAACGGCAAAAAAATCCCGTTTACAAGTGTCCCAAAATGGCCCATAGTATTACGTAAGCGGTGTCCCCCCCGTGGTCGGTTTGCCATGGCAACAATCGATCGCCTAGCCCCAGCACCGATGAACCTCACGACCACCGTGTGTCGTGCGCACCGCTCTGTGTCGCTTTGCCTTCCCGCAATTCTCTTCGCCTCCTGTGCCTTTTTTGGCGCTACCCAATCGTACAGTCAGGAAGTCGCTGACGCCGCCAAGCAAGAACGCGCGCGCAAGGAAAGTACGCAGAAGAAACCCAAGCACGTCTACACAGAAGAAGATCTAAAGCGCACTCAGATTCTCACCCCGGAAGATCGCGCGCAGATCGAAGCCAAGAAAAATCAGCAGGCGGCTCCCACCGCGGAAAAACCGGCGGAAGGAGTTGATGCCCAATCGCTTCCTCCCAACGCGCCTCTCGGCGATGTCGCTCGCCGTTTGCGTGGACAAAAACAATCTCAAAAACTTCAGCGCTCCGCCGAGTTCCATCTTCCTTTCGTCGATGCACCGGCGTTTGCGTCGCCGAAGCCTCCGGTTCAACCTTTGCTCGCACCATCTTCGAAACTAGTGGCGCCTTCTTCCAAACCTTCCGCGCCGCGCTTCGCTCCGTATCAGCCACCCGTGAAGCGCTCGCCTTTCGGCCGCCCAAGAGTTTTCACGGCCGCGCCTTCGCTTGTCGCTCCTTCACGGCCGCCCGCCGATCCCCTCGCGCCTGCTCAACCGCTCGCGCCGGTCGCTCCCGTGAACTTCGCGAAAGGAAATGTAGTCACCGTGCAGCGCGGCGATTCCCTCTGGAAGCTCGCCGAGCAGAATCTCGGAAAGGGTCTCCGCTGGCGTGAGCTGCTCTCCGCCAATCCGTCGATTACCGATCCGAATCACATCGTAGCCGGCTCGCAAATTATTTTGCCGGCGACGAGTTCGTCTCGCCTCGCCACTAAAAAGGTAACCGTCCAGACCGGCGACACACTCTCCCAAATCGCACAAACGCAACTCGGCCACGCCTCCTATTCCTCGTGCCTCTTGCACGAGAATCCCGCCATCCGTGACGCAAACCTCATCTACGCCGGCCAGGTCCTGCTCCTCCCCGCCACCTGCTCTCGATAGTCAATCTCCCCCTCGACCAACCGTGTCCAGCTGCGGTGAAGGAATGTCTCCGTCCTCGTGACTGCGCTGCAGGCTGACGTTCTCATTCCTGATGCTGATCCTGTTTACCGTTCAAAGATCCGCCGGGCTACCATTCTCATGCAAACCGCCATCTGGCAATCTTGCCGACGCGCCGTCAATCAACCTCGTTCTAAATTCTAAATCGCTTCTAAAGCGTCTACTAGATTCAATAACCGGCTTCAGTTTTTGGTACGCGATCCTGTACACAACATAACTTATACTTTCTGCTGATGCCATAAGTTATTGATATGACTGGCTTTCTTTGAGGAATTGTCCCTTACCCATCTGGCACCGCGATTGCGACTCGTCGATGGGGGCAGCAATTCTGGCTAGCTTGCGGGGCATCCACAGGTTTGTCCGTTTTTCTCGCTGCTTTCCCATGTTTATGGCCACAGAGCCAGTTTGAACAGTTTTCACATTCGTATGACGGAGTGTCTTCTACCCTAGGAGGAAGAGAATCATGGAAGTTGTAATGGGGGATTCCACGATGTTCAAAAAAATCCGCTTGCGCGTTTTGCTGCTTGCCTTGCTGTTCACAGTTCTCGGCAGTGTGGCCTATGCGCAGTCGACGGCAGTGCTAAAGGGTACGGTCACGGATGCCGCCGGCGCGGCGGTGCCGCACGCCAAGGTAGTAGTGAAGAACCAAGCGACGGGAGTGGAGTGGGACACGGAATCCGATAGCGTGGGGAGCTATCAGGCTAGTTCGCTCCCCATCGGGAATTATCTGATTACCGTCATTGCAACGGGATTTGAAACTTCGATTGTCAAGAATATTACTTTGGAAACGGCAACAACGGTCACGCAAAACGTGGAGATGAAGGTTGGGGAGGTAAGCGAGAAAGTGACCGTCACAGTGGAAACTCCCGTGATCGATTCCAGCACCATCACCATGGGCCAGGTCATCGATCAGAAGACCACGCAGGAAATCCCGTTGAACGGACGGCACTTCGTGGATCTGAGCTTGCTGACGCCGGGAACAGTAACGCCGCCTGCCAACGGTTTTCTGACAGCTCCGCTCCGCGGCCAGGGATCATTCGCCTTCAATTCCGCCGGACAGCGGGAAGACACCATCAACTTTTTGGTGAACGGCGTGAACCTCAGCGACATGGTGCAGAACCAGATTACCTTCCAGCCTTCCATCAATACGGTGGCGGAATTTAAGATCGATAATTCGACGTACAGCGCGCAGTATGGCCGGAATTCCGGGTCTATCGTGAACATCGCGACGCGCTCGGGCACCAACGAATACCATGGAGAAGTTTTCGATTTCCTCCGGAATAGCGCCATGGACGCCAGGAACTTTTTCAATCCCACCACGGTGCTGCAATCGCCGTTCAAGAGGAATAATTTTGGCGCGGCAGTGGGAGGACCAATTCGCAGGGATCGCGCGCATTTCTTCGCCAGCTACGAAGGACTGCGGCAACGCCAAGGACTGACGATCAACAGCGAGGTGCTTTCTCCTGCGCAGGCCGCGCAGGCTCAATCCACCGGAGATGCGGCAGTCAAAGCGTTGGCGGCGCTGATCCCGGGTCAGACTACCACGGAGAACGGACTTCCGTTCTTCCAGGGCTCCGCCACCGCTCCTGTCAACATCGACCAGGGGACTGCCGATGTGGATGTGGAACTTACCACCAGCGATCGCCTCCATGGCTATGTGGCTATTCAGCAGGACCTGCGGCAGGAGCCCACGCTGCAGGGCAACACTCTCCCGGGGTGGGGCGACACGCGCGCTTCCCGCCGCCAGATCGGAACGGTGAGCGAAGACCATATTTTCGGGCCGTCGCTGACCAACACGATTCGTGTGGGTTACAACCGAATTCACATCGCCTTTACTCCGAATCAGTTGCTGAATTCGGCCAACTTTGGCATCAGCAATGGGATAAACGCAGCCATCGGCCTCGCTCAGATTGACATCGGCGGAGGTGCGCTCGACTTCGGAGGACCGTCAGGTTTTCCGCAGGGCCGCGGCGATACCAGCGCGGTTCTCAACGACACGCTGAGCTGGCTGAAGGGAAAGCATTCCTTCGTGTTCGGCGGCGAGATCCGCCGCGTTTACAACGACAATTTCTCGCTGGATACGACGATCTTTCGCTTCACAAACCCCACGAACTTCCTAAGCGATACGGTATCCTCCTTCGTTTTCGCGGGGACGTCAGCGAACCGGATTCTCTCCCCCGCGTATGATGGCTTTGCCGAGGACAGCTTCAAAGTGAAGCCCAACCTGACGTTGCAATTGGGGCTCCGCTATAGCTGGTACTCGACGCCCTCGGAGGCCGCCAATCGATTTACGGTCTTCGACGCAGCCGCCGTTTCACTGGTGCAAGTGGGAACGAACGGGATCGGCCAGGCGTTCCATACAAACAACAAGAATTTCCAGCCGAGGCTGGGAGTCGTGTGGGACCCCTTTAAGAACCAAAAGACGATCGTTCGGGCGGGATACGCCATTCTGACGGACGAACCAGTAACCGGCATCGTAACGGGGCTGAACAGCAACCCGCCGTTCAGTACACCGCTCACGTCCGCCGCCGCGGGGCTTCATCTCACCAACGCTGCTGCGCTCGCCGGCGCGAGCGGGCTCGCTCCCATTGTCATCGATCCGAATTTCGACAATCCTTACGTTCAATCGTACAACTTCAACATCGAGGAACAACTGACGCCCTCGACCGGATTGACGGTCGGCTACATCGGCTCGAAAGGGACGCACCTGCGAATTGCCCGCAACATCAATCAGCTCGAGTTGGTTGGCGGAGCGCTGGTGAGGCCGTTTCCCACGCTATCGGCAGCGAGCCCGATCAGGCCGAGCGCGAATCTGGGCAACATCACCGAGGTCACCAGTGGGGCGAATTCCGATTACAACGCCCTGGTGGTGGAACTCAACCGCCGCCTCTCGCACGGATTGCAGTTGATCTCGTCCTATACCTACTCGAAGTCCATCGACGACAACTCTCTCAACTCGCAAGGCACCGTTCTTCAAAACAGCCTGGACGTCGCCAACGGTCGCGGCCTGTCGGACTTCGATGCCCGGCATCGTTTCGTCCTCAGCGGTTTCTATGAGTTGCCATTTCATGGAAACAGACTGGTCTCGGGCTGGGAAGTGGGAACCATCGTGCAGGCGCAGAGCGGCAACCCTCTGAACGTGACTACTGGGATCAGCAACTTCACGGGGACAACCGCTCTGACTGCCGGCGGTGGGCTAAGGCCCGACCTGCTGGCGCGCGTGGGCACGACGGGAGATCCCGCACAGTGGTTCACCAACAACGTGGTGTGTACTCCATTCGCGCAAACCGGCATAACGCAACCCCTCTGCTCGGCAACGCCCAATGCCGCATTTGCTCTTCCGCTTGGGGCGACTCCCGCGGCCGATCACTTCGGCGGTCTTGGTCGAAACGCGTTTACAGGACCGCGCTTTGTGAACACGGATTTGTCGCTGGTGAAAAACACCAAGCTCACGGAGCGCTTGAACTTGCAATTCCGTACCGAAGCCTTCGACATCTTTAATCATCCAAACTTCGGAAACCCCAACCTCAACCCGCAAAGCAGCTCGTTTGGGAGGATCACCAGCACACGCTTCCCGACGGGTGACTTCGGGTCGGCGCGGCAGTTGCAGATCTCGCTGAAGCTGCAGTTCTAGCTGGCGCATTTGCATTCACGCTTGCGAGGGCGTTCGCTACGGCGGCCGCCCTCTTTTTTTGCGCCTAAGGTAAGTCAACTTTTTGCGCGAATCCCATCTGATGTTCGGCGTGGCGAAAATGCCTGCGGTATTTGCAAACTGGTGTTCGGGATGGCAGCCTGAAAGGCAATGTGGCGGATTTTTCAGCTAAAATGGAACGCGTAGCGAGGTCGAAGGATTCGACGTGATTCACCCCAACGTTTTTCACAACGAGAGCCTCTTGCCCATCGAGAAAGTCCGCCTTTCTCCCGGCCAGGCCGGCCTCATCTGCGGCTGGGGCATTTTCACCACTCTCCGCATCTGCCGCGGCGAAGCTTTTGCCTACGAACGCCATTGGCGCCGCCTGGAAAAAGATGCCTCCATCACCCGCCTCCCCATGCCCTACACCGCCGCCAAAGTCCGCGTGCATCTCCACGAAGTCATCCGCGCCAATCAAGTCACCGAAGGCTGCGCGCGCATCTATCTCGTCTACAACACCGTCGGCTTCTGGCAAAGCACCGAGCAGCATCCCCAGGTGGACTTGATCATCTACAGCGCGCCGCTTCCCGAGCATCGCGAAATCGTGCGCCTCGCCATCCGCGAACACGGCCGCCATTCCGCCTCCCCCCTCTCCGGCGTGAAAAGTATTTCCTGGCTGAACAATGTCTGGGCCGTCGCCGAAGCCGCGAAAGAAGGCTTCGACGAAGTCATCATGCTCAACGAACGCGGGGAAGTTGCCGAATGCACTTCTGCGAATATTTTCGCCGTCAGAGAAGGCAAGGTCCTCACCCCGCCGCTCAACTCCGGCTGCCTCGAAGGCGTCACCCGTGGCATTCTCATGGAAGTCGCGCCCGAAGCTGGCGTCGCCGTCGTCGAACAAATGCTCCGCCCCGAAGATCTCTACTCCGCCGAAGAAGTCTTCATCTCCTCGACCAATCGCAACCTCATCAGCGTCGGCGAAATCGCCGGGCGCCCCATCCCCAACCCCGGCACCGTCTGCAACCGCCTCAACGAACTCTTCGATACCTACGTCGACGATTACGTCACCCGCCGCCTCGCCGCCGCACGCTGAGCGCCTTCAGCGGCGTGCTGGTTCCGCCGCACTCGCCTGCGGAAGCGGGAACTGTTGAATCTTGTCAGCGAGTGCAACACGCGTATTGCTGTCAAATTCGTTCCCGAAAATAGCGGCAAAAATCCGCGCTACCAACAGCATGACGATGGAACCCGCGATGCCCCAAAGGACTCCGATGATTGCCGTTAGCACCAGCGCGAAGCCCAGCCTGGTCGTGAAGGCTAAAGCAACAAAAATGATAATGAGCGGCGGCACCGTGAGGATCACAAATCCCTTCGTCATCGCTCCCAGCAACCGCGAGTGCCAGCGAACCCTCACCCGTGCCCGGTGCGGCGTCTTTTCAATCGGCTTGATCTCTACCGTCGCGCCCGTGAACCACCCGTGCAACAGCTCGACATTCCATTCTCTTTTCCTGGGCTCTTCCTCTTTTTTCTCAACTTTGATCCGGTATCCCGTGCGCTCCGGATATAAGTGTCCCAGTCGCATCGCAATCTCGTCGGCGTAACGGCTGAACAAAATCGGATTCTCGAGCGACGGCCGCTCAAATCCCGTCTCAAACGATGCCATTAAGTCGGTCATGTTCGATCAAATCCACTTCGGCCCCGTTGGTTTCCGGCCAAGTTTCTTGTTCACCGCCAAGTAGCGCCGCATCATCTTCAGCGAGCACCATTCCAGCGTGACTCTCTTCCGCTGGTCAATCTTCAACTCCACAGCGTCGCGGTGCGCATCGCAATAGGGAATGCCCTTGGCTTTCCCGCTCGTCACCCACAGTCTGCCCATCGCCAGCATGCCGATACTCACGTTCCTGGCCTTCACCTCATCCAGCCGCGTCGGTGCCGCGCCGCAAGCCAGGCAGCCCTTCGGCCACACCCCGTTCTCGAATACCGGGGACACAAAGCTAGGCACTTCGCTGATGGCATTCGGATCTTGTGGACGCACGCGTCCGCCCGAATAGATCGAGTACTCAAAACAACTTTTGCATTGCACGACTTTCCCTTCCTTGTCCGGACGCAACCCTGCCACGGGCTCGAACACCGCCGAACAATAGGGACACGCCGCGACCCACCACTCCGAGGAAAACGCCGATTGCAGCATCAACAACGTCAACAGCGCGGAGATCCCGCCCCAAATCCAGTGTTGCCAGTAGAAAAGGGCTGCCGCGATCACTGCAAAGAGCGCGGCGATCCCACCGGCAGTGGCGATGTGTTTCGAGCGTACCTCTCCGACGGGCTTTGCAAGTGAAGTCGTTCGTTGGGGAACTGATGGATCTTCGCAGTCCACCAAACTGCCAAGCAATTGCTGATAGGTAGCCATTCCAGATCTGCCTCCGTTCGGGTGACCGTTGCTTTCTTCTCTAGATTTTATGGGGGTTTTCCTGACTCCCCGTCCTTGTTTTCACCCGGTGTTAGCCAATCTGCTAGTCAACGTTTAACGACAATCTGGCCCTGCATGGAATCAGGAATGCCCCATTCCGGTTCAATGGCTTCCTCATCCCCATCCAGCGGATTCTCTGTCCTGGCGTGCTACAATGCCCGCATTGGCGCTCACTCATGCCTGACACCGTTCCTCCAGGCGGCGAAGCGGTTCTTGAGGTTGTCTCTCCAGACAGCCAGCGCCGCTATGCCCGCATCACGCAAACTCCCTTCATGATCGGCCGCGGCGCTGAAACCGGCAACCACCTCCAGCTCTCCGACCGCCGCATCTCCCGCAATTGCGCCGCGATCGTTGTCGAAGCCAGTCGCTTCTACATCGAAGACCGCGGCCAACGCCGCGGCCTGTTCGTCAACGGCGAAAAAGTGGAAAGCCGCGAGCTCCAGGATGGCGACGTCGTCAGCTTCGGCCTCGACGATTCCTACGAAATCATCTTCCGCTCGTCCGCCAGCTCCGCCGATGATTCCCTTCCCAACCTCCTCACGCGCATGGAGCACATCACCAGCTCGGAGCAGACCGGTGGCGGCCTGATCAAACTCAAGCGCCTCCTCGAGGCCACTTCTCTCCTGCACTCCCAGCTCCCTCTCGACGTCGTGCTCGGCCACATGCTGGATCACGCTGTCTCCGTCACCGATGCCGATCGCGGCCTCTTGCTGGAGCCCGACGCTGCCGGCGCCTTGAGGGTAAAACTGGCTCGCCGCAGCGGAGGCCTTCGTCTTCCGCCCGAAAGCCTCACGCCCAGCCAGACCGCCATTCAGCTTTCGCTCAAGCAGCAATCGCCGGTCATCACCGAAGATCTCGCGCAAGCGGAAATGGATTTGCAAGCCGCGCAGAGCATCGTCGCGCAGCGCCTTCGCGCCGTCGTGGTCATTCCTCTTTACGCCATGTCCCGCGCCAACACCCAGGAATCCATGGTCAACGTCAAGCGCGGTGATTTTCTCGGCGTCCTTTATCTGGACTCCCGCCGCCCCGCCGCCTTCTCCAAGCTCGACCGCCAGATCCTCGACGCCCTCGCCGCTGACGCCGCCAGCATTCTCGATAACGCCCGCCTCGTCGAGCGCGAGCGCGAACGCCAGCGCCTCGAACAGGAAATCAACATCGCCCGCGACATCCAGCAGGCCCTTCTCCCCCGCGATTTCCGCGAATTCCCTCATCTCGCAGTCAACGGCTACAATCTGCCTTGCTTGTCGGTCGGTGGCGACTACTTCGACGTCTTTCCTCTGAACGACAAGCGCACGGCCTTCCTCCTTGCCGACGTCTCCGGCAAAGGTCTTGGCGCCGCTCTTCTCACCACCATGCTCCAGGGCGCGCTTTCCGGCATGACCCTCGGCACCGATCCCGCCCGCGTCATCAACCACGTCAACCGGTTCCTCTGCAGCCACGCCGAAGTCGGCCGCTACGCCACCATGTTCTTCGGCATTCTTGACGAGGAAGGGCACCTCGAATTTATCAACGCCGGCCATCCTTCCCCGTTCCTTATCCGCCACGGTGTCGCCGAGGAAGCCTTCACCGAAGGCTCCTTCCCCGTCGGCCTCGTTCCCGAAGCCGAATACACCACCGTCTGCCTCAAGCTCGAGCCCGGCGACACCCTCGTCCTCTTCAGCGACGGCGTCACCGAAGCCATGGACCCGGACGACCAGCTCTTCGGCGTTCCCCGCCTCAAGCAGGTCCTCACCGGCATTACCGAATGCCCGCTCGAACAAATCCAAAAATGCGTCCTCGAATCCGTCGAAAACTTCACCCGCGGCGCCCACCAGGCCGACGACATCACCCTCCTCGTCGTCCGCTACCGCGCCGCCATCTCCGCCGCCACCGCGGACACCGACGTCCCCGGCGTCGCTTCCTCTTCCACGCCCGCCTCCGCCTCCGCAACCACTCCCACCCCTCCCTCCTCAGCTTCCTCCGCCCCCGCCTAATCGCGGCGCTTCGTGTGCAAAACACAAGCAAAGCTGACGAAGCAATCAGCCAAAGGAGCGAATGTCGAGTCTTATGCGTTTTGATGAAATCGGCCCTTTCGGGCTGGCAAGAAAATTGTCGACGGAATTCCAATCTGGGGCGCGCCGGATGAAGGCGCCTTATCCCAAATCAAGACGTGCGCAAAGACGGCTGACAAAGTGGCCTTGATGGCGGACCACCACAAGGGTTATACGGTGCCCATTGGCGGAGTCGTGGCCTATCGAAACTCCATCAGTCCGAGCGGTGTCGGCTACGATATCGCCTGCGGCCACAAGGCCGGTTTGCTCGATATGCCGGGAACCTCCCTTCGCGCCGACTTCAAAAAAATCATGGACGAAGTATGAAATACGATTAGCTTTGGCGTTGGGCACCGCAACGCGGAAAGAGTCGATCACTCCCTGTTTGATAATGGCGCCTGGAAATGCGAGGCCGTCGCGCCGCGGAAGGAAATGGCCCGGCAACAGCTAGGTACGGTCGGCAGCGGAAATCATTACATCGATCTCTTCACCGATGAACAGGACCGCGCGTGGATCGGCGTGCATTTCGGCTCGCGCGGATTGGGGCACAAAACGGCGACGTGGTTCCTGAAGGAAGCTGGAGCGGAAGATGGCATGGACGTGCAGCCGTGCGTGATCCCCGCGGACTCCCGACCTCGGCGCCCAGTGCAGTGCATGACCCTGGCCGGAGAATACGCCTACGCCGGGCACGATTGGGTGTGCGAAAAAGTCACCAGCTTTGTCGGTGCATCCATCATCGAAGAGGTTCACAACAATCACAATTTCGCGTGGCGCGAGCCACACGATGGTCAGGAGTTTTGGGTCGTGCGGAAAGGAGCCACTCCGGCATTTCCCGGCCAGAAAGGATTGGTCTGCGGCACCATGGGCGACACATCCGTGATCCTGGAAGGCGATGAGCACGAGTCCGCCAAATACTCTTCGTTGAATTGGTTGCGCTTCCGGTAGGCCAATACGCTGAGGCCGATGCAGATGAGCATGGGCGGGATCACCAGGATGACAATGCCGCTCTTCAGCGCCTGAATCATGCGCGAGCCGGCACCCGCCGCCTGCGTATAACAGAGCGCGCAATTCTGCGCGTACGTGAGCGCGGGAACAGCCAGCGCTGCCATCAAAGCGGCCGCGCGCGCGAAGATTCGTACAGCTTGCTTCGTCATAAGGTCCGTTTCCCGTCGGCAACCCGGAGTATCTCTCCCGGACGGCATGGGGTCAACTGCCTTCTAGAATCCTGGAGAGCGGAGCCCCCCTGCTGCGCCGCTCCACCTTGCGCCCGCTCAGTGCGCGAACGGCCGCATGTGCAGCAGGCGGATGCTGTCCGACCAGATCATGTTCATCATCAGCAGGACGAAGATGGTGGCCGGAATCAGCGTAAGAAACAGGCTGCGCTTCTCTTGCGCCAGATGCATGAAATACATCAGGCCCAGCGCGGCGCTGCCAACAGCCAGCACGAGCAGGATGCGCACCAGTCCCGCGGTGGAAAAATTCTGATAAGCGAGAAAGATTTCGACACCCGCGATGGCCAGCAAAATAAAATACACGGGAAGATATCTGGCGATTACGTTTCCGGAACTTCCAGCAGAAGCCATCTCTAGGTCTCCCTTCGAGCTGCGCGCGCGTCAGTGCGCGATATTCGTGAGATACACCAGCGGCACGACGAACATCCACACGAGATCCACGAAGTGCCAGTAAAGCCCCGTCGTTTCGACATGCCCCGGCGTCAGGCTGCCGCTCGAATATTTTCGGGCGACCACCGCGAGCGCCACTACGCCGCTGATGACGTGCAGCAAGTGCAATCCGGTGATGCTGAAAAAGGTCTGGCCGAAGAGCCCGGTATTCAGCTTGATGCCTTCATCAAACAGGCCGAACCACTCGCGGATATGCAGTCCGGCAAAAATGAGTCCAAGAATCATCGTGGACGCAAGGAAACGCAGGGCCTTGGGTTTGTCTCCCGCCTTCGACGCGTCCACCGCGCCGAGCATGGTCAAGCTGCTGGTGATCAGCACGAACGTCATGATCGCCGCATTGATGATGCTGCCGGACTTGAATGGCGTCTGCCAATCGGGCGTGGCCACGCGCAGATAGCCGTAGGCAAAGAGAATGGCTCCGAACGTGACCGCGTCGGAGATGATGAACAGCCACATCGTCAGCTTGCGGGAAGGAATCGCGTAAGGCGATTCTTCCATCAGGGCGCCGCCATGCCCGTGCACGGCCATTTCGGACTCGCTCACAGTTTCTCTCCCTTCGGAAACCTACAGCTTCGTACGCAAAACGAGAAGCAGATAGAGCCAGAGAACTCCCATGAAATGCCAATAAATCGCCGTCGCTTCGAAGGTGCTGCGCCGGAACCGATTGCCGGCCACCACCAGCCGGCTGATGACCAAGAGCAAAGCACCGATGCCGGCGAGAAGATGCAATCCGTGCATCGCCGTCAGCACATAATAAAACGAACTGTTCGCATTCGTTGCCAGATAAAGGCCCTGGGCCGCAAGCTGCCGCCAGGCTTCGTACTGTCCTGCAACAAAAAACAATCCGAGCGCCAGTGTGGCGGTGAGGCAGCCCAAGCCTCTTCGAACGGCGCCGCGGTCCAATTCCGAGCCATGGACGGGGGCAAGCGCGCGCCGCGACAGTTCCAAAGCCACACTGCTCACGAGAAGCGCCAGCGTGTTGAAGTAGAGAATGCGCGGCAAGACGATGTGGGTCCAATCGGTCGAAGAGCCTTGGCGCACGTACAGCGCGCTGATGAAGGCCATGAAGGACATCGTGATCGTGCAGATGCCCACCCAGATGCCGCTACGTGACGCTTCCGCATGCGCGGATCGTACTTTTGCCGAGGCTGCGACTCTCACCGATGGATACGTCGCTGACGACATAGTTTCCTTTTCTCCGTTCGAGCACGCGGCGTGAAAACTCTCGAGCTATCTGAAGCAGACTCGCCGCTCAGTTCACCTAGCTTGCTGACGGCTCTGGCGAATCCTGCATGATGTAATCGCCCTTCGAACCCTTTACGCCGTACTGATAGGGATCGTGATAAATGATCGGATGCTTGTCCCCGAAATTATTCCAGGGCGGCGGCGAAGGAATGCTCCACTCGAGCGTGGTGCCTTCCCATGGATTTTCAGAAGCCGGCTTACCCTTGAAGTGGCTGTAGATCAGATTAAAGATGAAGATGAATTGGGCCGCACCTGTACAGAGCGCCGCGATGGTGATGAACTTGTGTAGCGGCATCAACGGACCAGTGAAGTCGTTCACAAACGCGGAGTAGCGGCGGATGTTTCCGACCAAACCCAGATAGTGGAACGGCATGAAAATGCAGTACGTGCCGATGAAAGTGAGCCAAAAGTGCAGCTGGCCGAGTTTCTCGTTCATCATGCGTCCGGTCATTTTGCCGTACCAGAAGTACGTGCCGGCAAACACGCCAAAGATGGAGGCCACGCCCATGACCATGTGGAAATGCCCGACAACGAAGTAGGTGGCGTGCAAGACGATGTCAATGGATGGCTGGGCGAGGAAGAAGCCGCTTACGCCGCCGCTTACGAACATGGAAATGAAGCCCAGCGCAAATAGCGATGCGGAAGTGATTCGAATATTCGCGCCATAGAGACTGCCGAGCCAGATCATCGTCATGATCGTTGCAGGAATCGTAATCGTGAGTGTCGGAAACGAGAACAGCAGCGAAGAAAAAGGATTCATACCGCTGACAAACATGTGGTGTCCCCAAACCATCCAGCTGAGGAACCCGATGGACATCATCGAGTAAATGATCACGCGAGCGCTTAAGAGCGGCTTGCGCATGCTATTGATCAAGATATGCGAAACGATGCCCATGGACGGCAGAATCGCGATGTACACCTCGGGGTGCCCGAAGAACCAGAATAAATGTTGCCAAAGGAGGGGCGAACCGCCGGAGTGTGGCTGCAACCGGTCGCTCACCACCAGGCCGGAAGGAATGAAGAAGCTCGTTCCCGCGGTCCGGTCCAGAATGAGCAGGATGCAGGCGGGCAGCAACACCGCGAACGCCAGCAACGCGATGCAGGACGTGATGAACCACGCCCACGTGCAAATGGGCATGCGCATCAAGGTCATGCCCTTGGCGCGCAGGTCCAGCGTGGTGGCAATGAAATTGAGCGCTCCGAGCAGCGACCCGATGCAGAAAATGGCGATCGAAATTCCCCACAGGTTCATTCCCCACCCCATGCCGGGCCCGGCATCCTGACCAACCGCACTCAGCGGTGCGTATGACGTCCAGCCGGAGATCGGCGGCCCGTCGGGAATGACGAATGCAAGGACCAGCACCAGGAACGCGACGAACGTCGTCCAGAACGACATCATGTTGAAACGCGGGAAGGCCATGTCCTCCGCGCCAATCTGAATGGGAAGGAAATAGTTGCCGAACGCCGCGAACGGCGCATTGGTCAAAACAAAGAACACCATTAGGGTTCCGTGCATCGTAAGCAGCGACAGGTAGTATTCCGGCGTGATGATGCCCCCCGGAGCTCCCGCTTTGGAAAGCAGTTCCAGCCCGGGAATACGCGTCGTCGGCCACACGAGGTGAAAACGCATCAGCCAGGACAGCGCCATGCCCATGCAAACGGCGAGCAGGCCCAGGGCGTAATACTGTTTTCCGATCACCTTGTGATCGAGGCTGAAAACGTGCTTCCGGATGAATCCTTCCGGTGGCGCGTGCACGTGCGCCGGTTGCGCAGAAGCTTCTTGCATGTATCCACCTCGCTGGGGGTGCGCCGCAGTCCGGCCAAGGTAGAGCACTTGCCGGCCTGCGGGCTGGGTTTACGAGTTCACTGCTCGGACGCTTTCTGTTTCAACCACTTCTCGAAATCATCCTGTGCCATCACGTTCAAGTACGCCTTCATGTTGTAGTGGCCCAGTCCGCAAAGTTGGGTGCAAACGATTTCGTACCTTCCAATCTTCGTTGCCGTGAAGTGCACGGAAAGATCGAGACCCGGCACGTAATCCTGCTGGATGCGCAATTCCCTGACGTAGAAGGAATGGCCCACGTCCTTCGCGTGCATCAACAAGTGAATTTCCCGGTTGACCGGGATGGCTAATTCGCCGGACACGATGTCGTCGCGCGATTCGATGTCGTTGGCGGGATCAAGGCCAAAAAAATTCTGATTCCCTTCGTCAATCTTGTCCGGATGGATGGCGCCGAATTTCCCATCCAATCCGGGATAGCGGAAGTAGAACGCAAATTGGCCCGCCTGTGACTGGATCTGCAGGGCATCGGGCCGGGGCGGCGTGAAATAAACATTGGCCCAGGCCTTCTGACCTAGTACGCCTAGCGCGAAAACCTCGGCGCCCACGATGATGAAGGCGACCGTGACCATCAGCTTCGCGCCGCCGGGGAAGTTCTTGAGCTTGGCGCCTTCCTTGCGCTCCGAAAATTTCCAGACAAAAAAGGCGAGGACCAATTGCGCCCCAAGGAAAGAAAATCCCGCCTCAGCCATGGTGTCCGACAACTGGTCGTCGATCGCGTGCCCGTGCGTGGAGATGTCTTCCGGCGGCACGTACATATGCCTGGCAATCGGATACGCGGATGCCAGCGCAATGATCACCAGCACGATTGCAAACATTTTACCCATGGTACCTGGCCTTTCCCCGAGGCCTGCTCGGGCGGCAGTTCACACGAATTCAGCACAACTACTGTTCCGCGCAAACTGCGTCCTGCCAATGCCGCTCAGTAGGGCTTGGCTTTGAAGACAAAGTTAACGGACTTCGTTTCGCTCCCCGCGATGGTGACTTCCTGCGTCTGCTCGCCATACGACTCGTGCCACGCAGTGACGGTGTACTTGCCCGGGGGCAGATTGGGAAGCTTGAAGTCTCCGCCCTCGGCGGAGATCGAGTAGTGCGAATTCTTCAGCACCGCGAACGTTCCGTGCATCCACGGATGGACGTTGCACTTTACCGGGATAAACTCGGGCTTGTCGTATTTGTCCACGATCGGTGGCGTTCCCGGTGGCTGCGATTTGTTCCACTCGCGGTTGACCTTAGGCAGCGGATGGATGTTGTGTGAGGTCTGGTCGTCGTTCACCACTTCCAATTGCTGGTTCACTTGAAAGGCCAGAACGTGCGGTGTGTAGCGGCAGCCCTTCTGCGTGAAGACCGCCGCCTGCGACGGCGCCGGATCATCCGGCGCGCCCGCCGAAATGTAGACCACTACATTTTCCAGCGCGTTGTTCGGGCCAGTCACAACCGTCTCCGTGGTCGCCGGTGTCGAGTATTGTTTGGCGCAGCTGGGCTCCTTGGACATGTCAATCGGCTTCTGTTTGGCCGGCGTGCCCTCGTAGGTGATTTTTCCGCTGACGGTTCCGCCGCCCGGCACGGCCGACGTCATCGTCGCCGCGGCCAGGATAGCCACTCCCGCCAGATAGATATGCTTGATTCTCATTCGTGTACTCCTCCTGGGATTCTCCTAGCCCAATCACTCTAAGGTGCGATTCCAGAGCCCGTGTTCGTATTTGCCGTTTTCTTCGCGGCGACGATTTCCGCGCCTTCTTTCGTGCTCATCCACAGCGTGAGTTCCGGGCTCTTGTGCGTTACTTGCAGGGTCCGCAAGTAGTGCACCAGATCCCACGCCTCTTCCGGCTTGATCACGTCCGCGAACGAAGGCATTGGAGTGCCATCCAGGCCCGTGATGAAGATTTTGTAGAGGTCCTGGTTGGTGCTGCCGCACTTGAAACGTGATCCGGAAGCAAAGTTGTAGGGCCGGATCGGCTGGTCATTGCTGTCCGTCAATGTGGAAGCCGAAGGACCATCACCGCGACCTTCTTGCCCGTGGCATTTCCAGCACTCCAGCTTCTGGAAGAGTTCCGAACCATGCTTGATGCTCCCGAGCGTCAGCGCGGGCTCCGCCGGCACATGGATCGCTTCACCGGCTTTCTCTGTCTTCCAACGCGGTGAAAACGTCTTGATGAAGGCCACCAAGTCGGCCCGGTTTTGGTGCGTCAAAGGGATCCACGACGGCATATTAGAATTATTGAAACCGCGCGTCATGGCATTGAACAGATCTTCGTCGGTCGGCAGCGTACCCGTCACGGTGGAACGGCACTTAAACGTGGCGGCCACGAAATTCCGCGGCAGAATATTCAAGTAGGGACCGTTCTCGCCGGTGCCATCACCGCGTGCACCGTGGCAGCCCCAGCAGTAGCGATAATAAAGCTGCTTGCCAGCGCCCGCGTTTCCGCTGTATTTGCCGATGTGGGATTCCGCCTGCTGCGCCGGAGCAGCCATCGGGAAAACGACGGCTGCAAGAATCGCGATTCCAAGTTTCTTGATTTTTGTCAGTTTCATCGTCTTCACCCTTAGAACGCAAAGTCGAAACCCACCAGCAAGCTGCTGGTGGTCAAGTCCAGTCCGTTAACGGGAGAAGCCCCTCGCTGGCGCAAGATGGCGTACTCGTTGTGGAAAGCAAATCCCGCCCGGCTGGAAATGAAGGGGTAGTAGCGCCAGCCAAATGTCAGCACGTCTTCGTTCCCGAAATTGGCCGGGTTTGTCGCAAAAACTTGGCGCGACATGCGGATCATTTCATACCGGTTGAGCAGGATGAGTTGCGGGCTTACGTCGTAAATCGTCTCGAACAGCGCACCGTTCCAAGTCGGCGCCCGCGCGCCGCTCGCCGCAAGGCCGCCAAGCGCATTTGCCGCAGTATTCGAACCGAGGAAGGCGCTATCCCAGCCGTGGAAGAACATGGTGGTCACATTGAGCTTGTGGACGAACCACATGCCGATCAGACCATCGCGGTAGAAGCTCTTGTTGCCAATGGAAGTTCCGACCAAAGGCGCCCCGCCTTCCGTGTATTGTGGAAACGTAGGTGCCTGACCAATGTAGGCAAAAGCTCCGACTCTTTGGAGCCCTAAACTGCCGAGTTCGAATGCCTGGCTCGCGGCGAAATACCCGTTGTAGCCCCGGCCTGTCGGGATGCTTCCCGATCCGTTGCCCGAGGTAAAGTTTGGCTGCCCGTCGTTCGAATTCAGCACCGCCGCCGACACGCGCGTACGGTCGTCCTTGGAGTGTCCCATCCACTCCAAGCCCACCTGGTTGTCGCCGATTCCAAACGTATAGAAGGATTCGCCGACGGCCCCGGGGGCACCCGGATTTCCGGGCGAGACCAGCGGCTGGAAGTGATAATTCGCGTAGGTGCCGGCAACGTTGGTGAGGGTCAGGATGCGCTTCTCCGATAGCAGATTGTCCAATTCGAACTTGCCCAGTTTGATGTTGAGCCATGAGGAGCCGAGGATATTGTCCACGCGGGCCCAGACCGATTCGAAATGGAATGAAGCGGTACTGTCCGAAGAAGGCAAAACGTAGAATGAAAAATTCTTCGCCAGCGTGCCGCCGGTATGGAAGTCCAGGCCGCTCCAGTCAAATCCATGTGTCGTGACTTTGGCTTCTGTCTGGCCTCCGGTGGTGCTCGTCGGATCATCCACCTGCCTGCGATTCTGGCTTTCCCGATGCCAGGTGGGGGTGATGCGGAACGTCACCGGCCAATAGGCTGGCGCCTGGAAGATGGGGGCGTCGCGATCGTTCCCCATCTGGTAGCCGTTGTCCTTGAACGCTTGCCCGAACGGGCTCAGCTTCGGCCATGCCTCGTGGCAGGAAGAACAAGGCATGCCGTACTTCCTCGCGAAAGCAGGAAGCGCAGTCACTTTGACCGAAGGAGTGGGGAGCGCGGAAGTGGAGCGAACATCCGCGAAAAGAAAAACAAGAGTGAGAAAGCTGGACAGAAGGCAGGTTGCCAGTCCTGTAAGCTTCCTTTTCACCGCAGTCTGACCACAAAAGGACATACCGCCTCCTCTGCCTCAAGTTGAGAAGCAGCCGAACAGCAAACCGCTCGAACTACATGTAAGGGAAAAGGCGCGGACAAACCTGCCCTGAAGGTCTTACCGGGTAAACCGGCATCGTCCCAAAGCCAAAAAAAAGCTTTAAACCCCACGCCCATAGAGAACCGTTCCCCTTTCTCCGTCAAGAAAAAGGCACAAAGTTCTCGAGTCCCTGAACCGGGGCGGATGCTACTCCCACAAAAAAACGAATGCAAGAGTTTTCTTCTATTTATTCTCAAAATATTTGGAGCTTATAGTTCTGGTACTCCGTTTTCTGCCTTACGCAGCGCTTTTTAAGAGTTTTTTCCGTTCGCCGGGAGTTTGCCGCACAGAAATTGCTTTCCACGAGCTTCCCTTTTCGCTCGCTTCGGAATCTTAATCTCCCGATAAAGCAGCCGTGCGAAACCTGCGGTGGGGTCGGCTTCGAGGAAGGGAGCGCAAAAAAGTGCTACTCTGCCTTTTGCGCGGCGTTGAGAGGAATGAGTTTTACGTTCGAACTGGCGGGAGCGGATGGCGTATGCATGTGATGCGTGGTGAAATGCGGAAGGCTGCTTTCGCAAACGCAGCCCGGGTTTTCCAAATACATTTCATCGTGGTGCGCTTCGTCTTCCTGCTGCTTGCCTGCCTGCCGATGGGCTCTGAATTTGCGGCCAGGGGAGCGAGAGAGCAAGTCGTAAGTCCCGGTTTTGTGAAGGAATTCGAAGCTACGCAAGAAGACGCACTCCGGGCGTTGCATGAGGTGCTGGAGGACCAGGTCATTCACGGGACTTACATTTTCGACAAGCAAACCACACTGACCGGGGCTGTGCAGGCCGAGTCCACGCCGCTCTTTGAACCGTGGAAAGGGCCGGGCCAGGTTTTCTACAAAATTCGTAAAGACGCGATTGCCCCGCGCCACTTCCTCGACAGTGCGGACCAGGGCACCATCGCCGTTCGATATATTCTGACGGACTTGAACTTTGGGCGGGCGCGGCTGCGCATCGACGCTGTCTACGTGGAGGCTGCTCACAAGACGCTGCATCCATCGGATCTGACCGTGGAAGCCAGCGAATACAAAGTGTTCCAGGACAATCTCCAAGCCATTCAATTTGCCGAGCAGGAAGCGGCCGATGCCAAGCGCCGGCGCGATAGCGCGGAGCTCGTGCAACAGACGCAGATCCGCCAGCGCGAAGATGAAACCACCCGGCTGGCCAACGCTCAATCTTCCGCGAAAGACCTTCAAGAAAGGGTCACGGCGCTGCGCCACGAGGTGGAACGCAGAGTCAAATCTCCGGGTGCGGATTTGAAGAGCGCCCCTTTCCGCGCGGCGGCCAATGTGAAGCCGCTCGCGGCCTATACCGAAGTCGTCATCGTCATCATCACCCCGCACTGGTTTGGCGTGGAGACTCCCGAGGGCCAGCGTGGCTGGCTTCCTGCTGAACAATTGGAAAATCTTCCGTGAACAGATTCCAACCGGAATTCCTGACAGCCATGAATCGAATCGGCGCACTCGCTATTCTCACCTTGTTGCTTGCCGGAGTTAGTTCTGCGCAAGCCGTCCCCTATGCGCGCAGTTATCAGAAATCCAGGGAGGAAGTCGAGGCCGCTTTGAAGGATCTGCAGGCCTATTCGGGCCAGAAGCTGCCGATCGTGGACGGCTTTGTCGCTACGGGTAGTACGCCGCTGGATCGCTACGAACGCGCCTTCTATCAACTCTCGATTGATCTTCTGCCGGGAACATCCGGCGGCACGATCGTGCGCGTCACTGCAAAAATCACGGCCTGGTATACGGATCGCGATCCTGCGAAATCCGGTTATCAAGTCCTGCCTTCCAACGGGCGCCTGGAGCTGGATTTGCTGGATCGGCTCGAGGAAAGATTCGGCGGCAAGCCGGCGCCTCCGAGCGCTCACCCGCTTTCGAACGCCACGATCTCCGCCCCAAAACCTAAGCTCGACTTAACGGGCGTTCCGGGTGTTGGGACTTCCGGCGCAACCAATCCTGCGGCCGGCTCGCAGCCGGGAAGCGATGAATTGAATTCGCTTCGAGTGCAACGCGAAGCCGAGGAAAAACGAATGCAGGAGCTGAATGCCGAGATCCAGGGCTTGCAGGAAATCAAGAAAAACCAGGCTCATCCATTGAATCTGGTGGTGGTGAAAAAAACGGGAACGCCCGTTCTGGCGAAGCCTGCGGAAGGTTCGCGCGTTTTCTTTAACGCGACCGTGGATGACGAATTCGAATTCCTTGACGCCGAAGGCGAGTGGATTCACGTCGAAATTTCGGGCGCCTCTCGCGGATACATTCGCCGCAGCAATTTGGAACTGCCGGGCTACCTTGCCGCCCGGCTGAAATCACCAAACGGGGCGGCCGCGGAGGAAAAGCCCGCGGCTTTCCGGATCGAACGCGAAGAGAACAGCATCTTCCCCGGCGACTGGGCGCCGTTGAAGGGGAGGATGGTCAAGATCTACACCGTGCAGCCCGCCTCGCAGGACCCTAAAGAAACCGGCGCGCGCGCAAAGCTCGCGTTTTCAGGTTCATTGTTTCGGAAATTCGCGGCGGAGGCTGCGCCTTCGACGGCCCAGGCAGAGGGCGTCGTGGTGATCTTTGATTCCGCGGACGGAGGCATCGCGGGAGCAACGCTCGCTAGCGTAAACAAATTCGCCGCCAGCGAACTTACTTCCGAAGCGTTCTGGAAGCAGTGCTACCTCGATCCGCCCGAAGCATTTCAGGAACTTCGCAAACCCTAGCGGCAAAGAGCCTTTCGCGTGGCATTCGATACGGAAGTCGTCACTTCCACTCAAAGCTTTGCTTCAGCCCGCCAATCTTCACGTCAAAAACGCCCGGCTCAACCGTGCGCTTGTGGTCGGCGCCAATAAAGGACAAATCATCGGACGTCAATTCAAACGAGATATGCCGGGTCTCACCCGGCTGCAGGGAAACTTTCGCGAATCGCTTGAGCCGTTTCAAAGGCGGTGTCACACTGGCGATTCTTTCGTTCAGGTACAGCTGGACAACTTCCTTCCCTTCCCGCGCGCCGGTATTCTTCACCGTCACATCCACGTGAATCGTCTGGCTGCCCGAAGCCGTGGCCGGAGAAACCTGTAAATCGCCATACGCAAAGTTCGTGTAGCTCAGACCGGACCCAAATTCGAATTGTGGAGTCGCGAGCAGTTTCTCTGCTCCGTCATCCCCTCCTTCAAATACCTTGTGGTCGTAAGTGAAGAGGCGATTCGGCGAGCGCGGATACGTGATCGGCAATTTTCCGCTGGGATTTACATCCCCGAAAAGAATATCGGCAATGGCTTGCCCGCCTTCGTTGCTCGGATTGTAGGCCATGACAATCGCTTGAGCTGGCTCCACGATGCGATTGATGATCCGCGGGCGGCCCTCGGTCAGCACCACAATGACCGGCTTCTTCGTTTGCATCACCCGCAGCGCCAGAGAGAGCTGCGCGTCAGGCAGCGTGAGATCTGGAATGTTGCCCGGAGTCTCCGCATACGCCCATTCTCCGAGGCAAATTACCACCGCATCCGCTTTCGACGCGGCTTCGACGGCCTTGGCACTGTCAATTTCCTTGTCGTACGTCGTCCCCGGCATGTATGTCACGTTTCCGGCGCCGATTTTTTCCTGAATCGCTTTCAGAATAGTCGCCCGGTCCTTCGGATAGACGCTCGCGCGATCCCCTTGCCACGTGTAACTCCATCCGTTATTCAACGGAATCAACGAATCCGCGTCCGGCCCCGTCACAAGAATGTGCGCCGTTTTCGCCAGCGGCAGCGTGTGATTTTCATTTTTCAGAAGCGTGATGGACTCGCGCGCGGCCTCCAGGCTGGCCTTCCGCGATTCCGCCGAGCCAATCACCGTTTTCGAATCGATTCCTCTTAGCGGATCATCGAACAGCCCCAGCTGATACTTCACAGTGAGAATCCGCCGCACGGCTTCATCAATGCGGCTTGCCGGCACTTTGCCCTCTTGCGCAAGTTCGAGCAGCAGGTCGCTGAAGCTGTAATCGCTTGGCACCATGCTCATGTCAATCCCCGCCAGCACGGCGATGCGTGTGGCTTCCTTTTCGTTCGCGGCAGCGTGGTGCACGGAGACGAGCTTCTTGACGTCCATCCAATCCGAAACAACGAATCCCTGCAAACCGAGCTCGCCTCGCAAAACATCTTTCAACAGAAACCCATTGGCATGACCCGGTATTCCATTCACTTCGCTGGAATTCACCATGACCGTGTGCGCGCCGGCTTTCAGCGCACCTGCAAACGTCGGAAGAAAATATTCCCGCAGCGTGCCTTCTGGAATGAGCGCGGGACTGCGGTCGCCTCCGTTGCTGGGAAAGCTGTAACCCACATAGTGCTTCAGCGAAGCCGCAACACTCGTGGGACTCGAGAGATCGCTGCCCTCGTAACCACGCACCGTCGCCACGCCCATGACCGTCGCAAGATAGGTGTCCTCGCCGAGAGTCTCCCACAATCGCGACCACAGCGGCTGCCGCCCCGCATCCAACACCGGAGAAAAAGACCACGGGATTCCCGCCTTGCGCGTTTCCGCCGCAGTGATCTGGCTGCCGCGCAGCATCAGCTCCGGATTCCACGTCGCGGCCATCGCCAGCGGCTGCGGGAAAAGCGTGCTCTCCGCGATGTAATTGGCCCCGTGAATCGAATCAATCCCGTACAGGATTGGAATTTGCAGCCGGGATTTCTTCGCTTCGCTCTGGATGGCCCGGATGATTTCGTGCCACTGCTCCGCGGGCAGCGCCTCGTCGTTCACGTTAAGTATCGAACCCACTCCGTACTCGCCGATGGCTTTGTGCAGTTTTTCGGGATTGATTCGAATCCCTTGGCCGTGCCCGTCCGTGACCATGCCGATTTCCAGCTGCGACATCTGCCCAATTTTTTCTTTCAGCGTCATCTGTCCGAGAAGCTTTTCGACCGCCGCGGCAGAGGCGCTGGCCGCGGGGCCGGCCGGCGTAAGATTGCGCTGCAGAAATGCCTGGCTATCAACGACTCCCGCACCGGGATTGTCGGCGCCCGACGGCAAAACCACAGCCATGCAAACAGTCAGTACAATAACGATATGCCTCGACTTTTGAAATGGGGTGTTCACGCGTATCTCCTTGCCGAGCATCCTAACTCCGGAAGCCTCAAAAATCCAAATTTTCCGTAAACAAATTTTTGATGGTTGGCTGACCGAAAACTGATACCTTCCCTCCTGTGTTGAAGAACGGGTTTGAACAGCCCTTCGATTACCGGAGTTCCGGCGATGAAACAAGCAGCGGCAGTGATTGGATTAGGCTTTGTCGGCAGAGCGCATCTCGAGGCTTTGCGAAGGCTGGGCATTCCCGTGCGCGGCATGCTTGGCAGTTCGCGCGAGCACAGCGAAGGGGTTCGCGCGTCCCTCGGGCTGGAACGCGCTTACGCCTCGCTCGAGGAATTAGCCGCGGACGCCTCCGTCACCGCCGTTCACATCTGCACGCCGAATCATGTTCACTTCGAACAGGCCAGCCGCCTGCTTCGCGCGGGAAAGCACGTCCTTTGCGAAAAACCGCTGGCCATGGATTCGCGCGAATCGGAAATGTTGGTGAAGCTTGCGAAAGAATGCGGACGCGTCGGAGCTGTGGCCTACAATCTCCGTTACTATCCGCTCTGCCAGGAAGCGAAAGCCGCGGTTGCCAGCGGTGCGATCGGGCAGCCGCGCCTGGCCCACGGAAGTTTCCTCCAGGACTGGCTGCTCTTCCCCACGGATTGGAACTGGCGCCTGGATCCGAAACTCGGCGGCGAACTCCGCGCCGTGTCCGACATCGGCACGCATTGGCTCGACTTGATGATGTGGATCACCGGACGTAAGGTCACAGAAGTCTGCGCGGATCTCGCGACGGTCGTTCCCGTCCGCCACCGGCCACGAGGCAGGGTTGAGACGTTTCAAAAAGCATCCAACTTCGAGTACGACGATATTCCCGTCACCACCGATGACTATGCTTCCGTGCTCCTGCATTTTGAAAACGATCTCCACGGGGTAATGACCGTGTCGCAGGTCAGCGCCGGCCGCAAAGCCAGGCTGTGGTTCGAGATTGATGGCACGAAGGCGTCTCTCGCGTGGAATTCCGAATCCCCGAATACGCTTTGGATCGGGCGGCGCGAGGCTGCTAGCGAGCTGCTTCCAAAGGATCCAGCTCTATTAAGCCCCGCAGCGCGAGGCTACGCCGCCTATCCGGGCGGCCACGCGGAGGGATACCCCGACACCTTCGTGCAGCTCTTCCGCGACTTTTACGCCTACCTCGACGCGGGAGATTTTGATGCCCCCCGGATTTTTCCAACCTTTGCCACCGGGAACCACGAGCTTCTTCTCTGTGAAGCGATCGCTAAGAGCGCCCAGGATCGCGCCTGGATAACGGTGCTTTGGGATTGAGCGCGCCGCGTCAACGCGGCGCAGCGTACTGATAGCGCAGGCTCGGCGGCATGCGATCGGAACGCGATCGCGTATTGTATTTCAGCTGATAATCGAGATGCTCCGCGTCCGCAGGATAATCCTGCCCCTCCGGGTACGGATACGACAGCAGCGAGTGCCGCGGGAGCGGCTCGACCGTGAACGCATGCGCCGCGTAGAAATCCAAATCCTTTTCGAAGCCGTCCGCATAGAAGAAATAATCGCGGACCCAACCGGCCGGCAGCGCGGGAAGCCCGCGGGGGTCAAAGTCCAGCTTCACTCCTTCTCCCGAACCGAAAACCACGAAGCGATCGTCCGAAGCGCGCAGCAAATCGTAAACGTCTCCGTAGCGCGTGTAATTCCCCGCCGCATGCGCGTAGGGGCCGGTCCTGCTGCGTTGCGAATAGGAATACGTTGTGTCGCTCGTAGGGTTCAGCCGTATCTCGCGCGGATAGCCGACAAAATCCAGCGCCGCCTTCGCCAGAGGCACTTGCTGTGCGTGCAAATCTGTCGTCTCCGGCGTCTGATCGATTCGAATCGCATCCCAGTAAATCTTCAGATTGTTGACGATGCGAATCCGCCGCGTCCCAGTAGGAATTTTGCCCGTCAAATCCGCAACCATGGTGCGCTCGAGTCCCGCCGGAAAGCCCATGTCTTCCACGACGCGCACCCACTTGCCCTGCGCATCGAGCGCTTCCACGTATGGAGGAATCACCTTGATTTCCGCTTGATCCGCCGCATACATGGACGTCGCCGTGAAATAATCCGTGTAGCCGTCCATGATCAATCGCAACGGTTTCTTCGCGTTCCATTCACCGAGATCCAGCTCGAGCCAGTGCAGTTTCGCAAATCCCGCAAAGGGCAGCTCTTCGAAATTTGTCACATAGCGGCGATCCCGTTTCGAAAGCAGCTCCAGCACGTCGTTTCCACGGTCGTCCCACGCGCCGACGGGCAGACGCGCATCGCGGCTCGCGATCACCCGAAACTCGGGGAAAGGCGGCGCGCTCACAAAGCGTTCATTCGGAAAAACTTCGTAAGTTGCCGCATGATCGATCGCCAGCAGCCGTACTTGATCCAGATAAACCGTTTCCTCCATCGGCTCCATAAATCGGAAACTGAGCATGCCGTTGCGCGCCTTCACGCTTTTCGCGGGCACTTTAAGATACTCATCCGAATCGGGCACGTCCCGTTCTCCCGGCGCGACCCAATGCCCGACCACGCCAGGGCCGATCATGTCCGCGATGAATTCATACTCGCGGCCATTCCACGAAAATAAAACGGGACACGAACTCCCGCGCCGGTCGAGCTCCGCAATGGTCTGCACTTTTTTCGCGGCGAGGTTGATTTCGTCCTGTGGCACGCCCGTTGGCCAAAGCAGGCGCACAACTTCCGCGTTGCGTTCCGCGCCGAGCCCCGCAAGAATCGGCGCCGCATTCTGTCCCAAATATCCGGATGCGCCAGCCACTTCCCATTTCTGATACAGCGTTCCCGCGTACAGCTCAACCTTTGTTCCGATGCCGCTCTTGTTGTCATTCAGCGCTTTCAGATCAATGCTCATCCAGTTGTTTTTGTTTCCACCTTCATTGCGCAGAACCACCGGCCCGCCGCCGAGTTGCGTCACCACCAAATCCGCGGCGCCCTTCCCAGTGATATCCGCCACTGCAATCGCCCGCGGCTGATTCAATTTCACCTCATCCAGATGAACGTCCTTCGTGACGTCCGCCCAGCCCTTGTTCCCCAAATTTCGCAACAATCGGAGTTCTCCGCCCCCACTCGATTCTCCCGCGGCCACGAGATCCAGCCATCCGTCATTGTCATAATCCACCGCCGCAATTCCCCAGCCCTTTTGCCAGCCAAAATCCGGCAACGCCACGCGCTCCAGCTTTTTCCCGCCAACATTGCGCCACAAACTAATCCCCGGCGCGCCCGCATGCGTAAACACCAAATCCATCCAGCCGTCTTTGTTAAAATCAAACGCCACCACGCCCACCGCCGGCGGCAAATTTTCCTTGCTGAAATCAATCCCAGCAAGCGACGTGAATTTTCCTTCGCGCGGGTTGAGATAAATCGAGGCTCCCGCTGAACCTCCCGCAATCACAAAATCAATCGCGCGGTCATTATTGAAATCCGTCGTCACCACACCCGCGCCTGTCGCCGCAAAATCCAGCGCCGTCGCCGCCGAAACATCCGTGAACGTGCTGTTCCCGTTGTTGCGCCACAAAACATTGTGTACCGCCGCTCCCGCAGAACCCGAACCGGGAGCCATCGTGATGTAGAGATCTAGATCGCCGTCGTGGTCGTAGTCCACAAACGTGACGCCCACGCAACCTTTCTCACGCCGGATTCCAACTTTCTCCGTCACATCTTCAAACTTCCCATCGCCCTTGTTGTGCAGCAGCCGCACGCCGTCGCTCAAACAGACCGCCAGATCCGTGTGCCCATCGTTGTCAAAATCTCCCCCTGCACATCCACTCCCGCCGCCGCCCAAGTGAATTCCCGCGTCCTGCGTCACATCTTCGAATCGTCCATCGGCAAGATTGTGCAGCAGACGGCTACTGCCCTCCGCAGCACCGCTCACGAGAAAAAGATCGGGTTTGCCATCGCCGTCGTAATCAAGGAAGCACGCACCGGTGCTTCCGCCAGGCGCGACGTACGCGCGGTCCGCGCTCTTCCCCGCGAACGCGTTCGGCTGCAACGCAAAGTGCACGGGGATCGCCGCCGGAACATCCAGGACCGAGCTAATCGGTAATTCCGCCAGCGAGTAACGCCCTTGGTCGCCGTACCCCGCTCCAAACGGCGCCCCCAGATGCTCGGTCGTTATCTTCTGAAATCGCGCCAGATGTTCCCGCGCCGACGCGGAATCCCCTTTGCGTTGAAAAGCCCGCGCCAATCCGAATTCCGAAGACGCATGATATGGATAAAGCGCCAGCCCCTTCTGAAACGCCGCAATGGCCTCGTCATATTTCTGAATTTGCGTGTACTGGTAGCCGATGAAATAATACGCGTCCGCCTCTTGCGTGATTTCCGTCACGTGTTGGAAAGCCGCAATGCCCTTTTCCATCTCGCCGAGGTCTTTGTAAACGAGCCCGAGGTTGTACCAGGCGTAAGGATCGTTGGGAAGTTGCTCCGTTGCCTCCACCAGTGCCGCGCGCGCCGCCTCCGGTTTCTGCTGGCTGAGCAGCGCAACACCGAGATTCAGCCGCGCCACAGCAAACTTCGGATCGGCCTCGAGCGCTTGTTCAAAATACTTTTGCGCATCCGCAGGACGCTGCTGATTCAGGTACGCAACGCCCAGCGTGTTGAAGCGGTACGCATCCGCAGTCCTTCCGGAAGATCCCGGCTTATCAGCGGCCGCGCTCTTTTCTTGTGCGGACCTCGCACCGGAGCTCAACAAAATCGCACCGAAAAAAATCAAAAGTGCGCAAGCGGAAAGCACCGCTACTGCGCGCCGAAAACGAGTCTGCATGTGAGTTATTCTTCCAGTCCGTGCGGTAGGCCCGATTCGCGTGTTTGGCATATCCAGCCGCGCTTAGAATTCTGTCGGCTGCCCGGCCTATCGTCAATCGTTTTTATGGAATCTTGATTGCACAATTCGCCGGACGCTTGACGCACATCGCGTTGCCGCATATTCTCGCCCATCAGCCGTGAACGTATCCGCTTACTCCACCATCCAGCAAATGGCCGAAGCCATTCGTTCGAAAACCATTTCTCCCGTCGAACTCGTCGAAGCCCATCTGAAAACCGTCGAAGCCTGGCAACCTGCGCTGAATGCCTTCGTGCATCTGGACGCCGACGCAGCGCGCCGCCAGGCGCGAGCCGCCCAAGCCGCCGTTTCGAACGCAGCGCCACTTGGACCTCTCCACGGCATTCCACTCACCATCAAGAGTTGCATCGACGTCTCCGGCTGGCCCTGCCCCGCCGGTTCTCTTCTTCGCAAAGAGTACATCCCGAAGTGCGATGCTCCGCTCGTGTCCCGCCTCAAATCCGCGGGAGCCATCCTCCTCGGTAATACCAACACTGCGGAATTCCTAATGGCCTACGAAACCGCCAACGTCCTCACCGGAAAAACCAGCAACCCTTGGAATTTGTCCTACTCCGCCGGCGGCTCGAGCGGCGGCGAAGCAGCCGCCATCGCTGCCGGTTGTTCGATGGGCGGAGTGGGCAGCGACGGCGGCGGTTCGATCCGCGTGCCCGCGCATTTCTGCGGCATCTGCGGACTCAAGCCAACGCCTGGCCGAATTCCATCTACCGGACATTTCCCTCCGGGAGCCGGCCCTTTTTCCTGGATCGGCGTCGTCGGCCCCATCGCGCGAACCATCGCTGACGTGCGTTTGCTCTTTGAAGTAATGGCCGGCCCGGATGCCGGCGACACACTTTCCTCCCCCGTTCCTTTGCGCGCACGCAGCAAAGGAGAATTGCGTGGCTTGCACATCGGAATTCTGGAAAGCGATGCGCTTGGCACCGCGACTTCGGACACTGTCGCGGCCGTACAGCAAGCCGCCAAATGGCTCGCCGATCAGGGCTTCATCGTTGAGCCCATCCGAATCGATGGACTCGACCGCGCGCTAGAGTTGTGGTGGTTTTTCTTCGGTCCAGTCATTGGCCACCTGCTCCACAAAGCCGTCGCCGGCAAAGAAGAAAAAATCAGCCCTGCGTTCCGCGAATATCTTTCTTTCGCGACTTCAGGCGATCCCATCACCCTCGATCAATTCATCGAAGCCTGCGCCGAGCGGGATTGTTTGCGCGCAAAAATTCTTCGCCAAATGCAAAACGTTCCCGTTCTTCTTTCTCCCGTTTCTTCCGGCCCCGCCTTCCGCCACGGCGGCGGAAACTACCGTCCAGCCACCGGCTATCTCGACACCATGCGTTTTTCCCAGTGGCTCAATCTCACCGGTTTTCCCGGAGTCTCCGTCCCTGTGCAGTTTTCGAGCGAAGGCTTGCCCATCAGCGTGCAGCTGATCGGCCGGCCCTTCGAAGACGAGCTGCTCTTGTCCGTTGCAGAAGCCATCGAACAATCACGCGGCCCCTGGCAGGCGCCCAAGCTGCAAAAATCTTGATGCGCCCTTTCGAGCAGTGACCTTCGCCGAGTTGCGGTCTCGCTAAATAATCTTCCGCAGCCCTGTCCATCTGCGAGTGGATGAGCGGTTTCGCGGTCACGCGAGTACCATGACTGCCGGCGAAAATTTCCCGCTTGACACAACCTCCGAAATGCAATATTAACTCGTTTTAATGAGTCGATTCGGTGCGTTTTCTGTGGTCGTCGAGTGGCGCGGGGGTGTCCAACGATGAGCGTACCGCGAGCGGCGTTTTCAAGGGTTTCCGCTTCAGCCATGTCCGCAGCGCCTTCGCGTTCCACAAGTGCGCCAATTTCGAGGTTTCTAAGGGGGGGTGTGCACGTGAAGGAAAACTCTAACCTTTCGAATCAACAAGCGACCACGCTGGCAGTAGCCCGGTTGATCTTGTTTGCCATGGTGGCAACCCTCGCGCTTCCGCTCGCTTCCCTCTCGCAGCTCTACACCGGAAGCATAACGGGGCTGGTCACCGATCCTTCGGGGGCCGCTATACCGGGCTCGAAGATCACCCTGCTCGACGAAAACAAAGGCTTCTCGTTCACGGCCGCCACCGATTCCACCGGCAGGTACGTCTTGCGTTCGATTCCGCCGGGGACCTACAGACTCTCTGTTGAGGCCGCAAGTTTCCAAAGCCAGGAGCAGAACCACGTCAAGCTGGATGTTTCGCAGAATCTTTCCATCGATTTCTCTTTGAAGGTCGGAGCGGCCTCCTCCACAGTGGAGGTGAAGGCCAATGCCGTCCAACTGCAAACCGAGGATGCCGTTACCGGTCAGGTGGTCAACCGAAAGTTCGTGAATGACTTGCCGCTGGTCGACCGTCTGTTCGTGAACTTGACCTACTTGGCTCCGGGTGTAACGGAGACGGATGCGCCAAACAGCCAGAAGGCCCAAGGCGGCATCAATTTCAATTCCAACGGAAGCCGCAACGCCACCGCGGATGTTTTGATCGACGGCGCGAGCGCCACCAATTTCGATCAGAATAGCGGCATCCAAAACGTCCTTTACACCCCCTCGGTGGACTCCGTCGAGGAGTTCAAAGTCGAGCAGACCAATTTCTCCGCCGAGTACGGCTTCGCTGTCGGCGCCATCATCAACGTCGTCACTCGTTCCGGCTCCAATCAATTTCATGGCAGCGCGTACGAATTCTTCCGAAATTCGGTGATGGACGCCAACGAGTGGTTCAACAATGCCAATGGCCAACCGATCCAGGCATTGAAGAGAAACAATTTTGGCGGCACCGTCGGCGGACCAATCCGGAAGGACAAAACTTTTTTCTTCTTCGACTACGAAGGCACTCGAGAGCATAGCGATGCCTCCTCGGGAAGTATGAGCGTTCCCACCCTTTGTATGAGAGGAGACCCCACGGCGACATGTCCGGTCGGAACTCCCGCCGTGGGGAACTTCGGTGAGATCTGCGCTCTTCAGGGAGGAAGCTTCGACCCGACGGGGATGTGTTCGAATCCCGCCGGGCAGCTTTGGGATCCGTACTCTGGCACTTTCAATTCCAATCCGGATCCCGCCAACGGCGCGGGGCCCGGCGCCGTGCGGTCCGCCTTCATTCCCTTCGACAATCTCGCCACCTATCAGAGCCCCGGCAATCCGAATCTCAACGGCACTCCCTTCCAGCTCGCGGCGCAGCCCGGAAATCTGATTGATCCAGCGGCCGCAAAACTATTCCTGCTTTTCCCCAAGCCCAACCAGCCTTTCGCAACTCTAGGTGACATCCAGAACGGCAATTTCTTCTCGGCCGGAACCAACACGGAATCCGACAATCAGTTTGACATCAAGATCGACCACCGCTTCAGTGATAAGGACCTCCTTAGCGCAAGGTATTCCCAGAAGAAAATAACCTCAACAAGTTTCAATTGCTTCGGAAATTTTGTTGACCCTTGCACCGGTGGCCCGGGAACCACCAAGCAATATCAACTGACACTCAATGAAACTCACACTTTCAGCTCCACGGTAGTCGCCACCGTCACTTTTGGCTATCTCCGCGAGTCCGATCATTTTCCTGGCATCGCAGGCGCAATCCCCAATATAGGTTCCACTTTGTTTGGCCAGACAGGATTACCCTCCTATCTGAATACCGGTTTTGGCACCATCCCCTCGATCGCCATCGCCGGTTATAGCTCGGGCAATGCCGGTCACAACCTGGGAACGGCGGACTTCAGCATCACGCGAGAAGGCCAGGACGCCTATCACCTGGGTGGTTCGGTTGGATGGGTCCGCGGCAAGCATGAGCTGAAGTTCGGCGGCGAATGGCGCGCCCGCCGTATCAATCACGGCAATCCAGGTTGGCCCTCGGGCTTCTTCGGTTTTGACCAGAGCGGCACATCTCAAATCAGCTCGGAGACGGCTCAAACGAGCGGAGTGGTAACAGGCGGCGATGGCCTGGCGAGCTTTCTTTCCGGCGTCGGCTCGTTCAACGGCGGCACGGGAGGCTGCACGCCGTGCCAACAGGGCTTCAACAACTTTGTCAGCACCCAGAGTTTTCAATACGGCGCTTTCGTCCAGGACAACTACAAGGTGAAGCCGAAACTGACGCTGAATCTTGGCCTGCGCTACGAGCTGAACACTCCTCGAACCGAGCGCTTCAATCGCATGAACTGGCTGAATCCCACTGCGGCGTCTCCTCTGCAACTGACCTCCCAACAATTACAGGGTCTGCCCGCGAACGAGGCGCAAAACCTCAGCTCCCTGACCGGCATCGAAGTCTTCGTCAGCCCAAGCAACCGGCAAAACTACTATACCGACTACAAGCAAATTCAGCCGCGCTTTGGCTTCGCTTATCAATTGCCGCATACCTTCGTGGTTCGCGGGGGATACGGCATCTATTACTCCACGCCGCGCAGTGGCGCTGCGGGAACCGGGCCGTGGGGCTACCAGGGTTTCAACATTCAGCCTCCTTGGCTCACCACTTTCAATCTCGATCACGCCACTCCCTACAATCGCCTGAGCAATACTTCCTGTTCGTTCGTGGCACCCTTCGCCTGCGGCGTCGCGCCGCCGCCCGGAAATTCCCTGGGAGCCTTCAACGATATCGGCTCGGCCGCGGTTGGCCCCATTCCCAGAGTGAGTCAAAACACTCCCTACGAGCAGGCGTGGAGCCTCGGCTTTCAAAAGCAGATGCCCGGCAAAGTCCTCCTCGACGCTACCTACGTCGGTAAGAAAGGAACTCATCTATATCTCGGCGGCTTCCGGGATCAAAACATACTTCCCCAATCCGCAATCGCGGGCATGACACCCACGCAGATCGGAAATCTCAACAACCTGGTAGCCAATCCCTTCTTTTTCGATCCTGCAGCGCACCCGGGGCAAACCTGTGATCCGACCCACTACATTTGCAATCTGGCCAGCAGTCTTGCGGCGCCCCAGGTTCCGGAGTTCCAGCTCCTGCTGCCCCACCCGCAATATACAAATTTCCAGGGCGACTCTCCGCCGATCGCGAACTCCATTTACCATGCGCTGCAAATTCGTGCGGAAAAGGAATTTTCCAACGGCTTGCAATTCTTGATGACCTACACCTACGCCAGGTCCATTGACGATGCCTCTGCCACCGACGATAGCGTCGTCTTTCTTGGCGGCGGCTTCCTCAATACCGGCACCATTCTCTCCGTGCAAAACCCTTACGATTTGCGTGGCGAGCGGGCTGAATCCGTTTTCGACATCCCTCAGGTGTTCCAGTTCAGCTATGTCTACGAATTGCCGGTTGGTCATGGCAGGCAATTCGGACGCAAGCTCAACTCGTTCGTTGACACCATCGTCGGCGGCTGGCAGACCAACGGCATCGTCCGCATAGACAATGGCAGGCCTATCCTTCCTTTGCTCTTTTGCGAGATCAATTTCTGCAACTCCGGCAATATTCCGACCTTCGGCCAGCGGCCTGATCTTCTCGGTACGCTGACGCGCGCCGCGGGATCTCCGGAGCAATTCTCGGTAACGAACGCGGATCCGACGGTTAGCTATTTTGCAAACTCCAGCCAGGCGAATCCTGGCGTACTGACCGCTCCCGCGAACTTCACGCTGGGCAGCGCTCCGCGCACCGTCTCCAACGTCCGTCAGCCGGGCGCCCGGGACGTCTCCATGTCCCTCTTCAAGGAGTTTTCACTGGCCAGGGTCCGCGAAGGAATGCGCCTGCAATTTCGCGCCGAGTCCTTCAACACCTTCAATCATCCTCATTTTGCGGGACCAGACTCCCTCGTGGGTTCTCCCACGTTCGGAAAGATTTCTTCCACCATCAGCACTGCGCGCCAGTTGCAGCTGGCTTTGAAGCTTTACATGTAAACCGCGCCCGTGCGCGACGGCCACATTCTTAACTCGGCTTCTTGGGTGCTCCGAATCTCGTCAACGAATCCGTGACGAGTCCGCTTGTGAACCAAGGCGCATTCTTCGGACTTGCGACGAGCGCCTGCGATCCGCGCATCGTATGAATTGGAGAGAAGTTCCCGTTCTGAAACGGACACACAAGAAAAGAGAAGGGCGGTCCGGTTTTGCCGGACCGCCCTTCTCCTTTTCTGCCGAATCCCTGTTCCCTTCCTCCCCGGAAAGAGTAAAATGCGCGCATGAATCGGCGCACATTTATCGGTACTTCCGTCGGAGCAACTCTCGCAACTGCCGCCAGGTCAGCATGGCCAGCGGACACCGTTCACAAAATCGACCGCGTCGGCCTGCAGCTTTACACCGTTCGCGCGAACATGAAAACCGACTTTGAAGGCACCATCGCGAAAGTCGCTGCTACTGGTTACAAGGAAGTGGAATTCGCCGGCCTCTTTTCTGCCGACGGCGGCTACTTCGGCCGTTCTCCGAAAGACGTCCGCGCGCTCCTCGACAACAATGGCCTGACTTCCCCTTCGACCCACGCGGAATATGACGTCGTAGAGAAAAGGTGGCCGGAGGCTCTCGAAGCCGCCAAAATCGTGGGCCACGACTATATTATTTGCCCTTCGATTGACGAGAAGCAGCGCGCACAGGCCAGCGGATGGCAGCGTGCCGCGGATCTTTTCAACAAAGCCGGCGAAGCCAGCGCCAAGGTCGGAATCCATTTCGGCTACCACAACCATTCCTTCGAATTCGACTCCGCCGCCGCCCTCGGAGGTAAACTTCCTTACGATTTTTTCCTCCAGGAAACCGATCCCAGATTCGTCGCCATGGAGATGGATCTCTGCTGGATCAGCGTCGCAAGCAAGGATCCTGTGGTTTATTTCGAGAAATATCCCGGCCGCTTCCCGCTCGTTCACGTCAAGGATTGGATCACGGAACCCAGCGCCACAGACTCCTACAAAGGCGCCACCGGCTCTGCGGTGAAAATTGGCGGCCACATGGCCGACGTCGGGCGGGGTTCCATTGATTGGAAGCGCATCCTTTCCTATTCCGAAAAAGCCGGCATCAAACATTATTTCGTCGAAAACGATGAACCAAAATCCGCCTTCGACGACATCAAGATCAGTTACACCTATCTGCACAATCTGCAGTTCTGAACTTTCTTTGTGGTGGCGCTCCGACCGGCTCGGAGCGCCGCCACATGACTCGTTCTTCCCAAGGAGAATCACGCGATGAAGCCCAAACGCGTAACGATACTCACGCTCGCCGCCCTCTCGACTCTTTTCGCCATCGCCGCCGCCCGTCCGCAATCCCTGCAATGGAAATCCCTATACAACGGCAAGGACCTCACCGGCTGGAAACACGTCGGCCCCGGCGAAATGACCGTCGAAGACGGCCTCATTCGAACGCACGGCGGCATGGGTCTGCTTTACTGGACTGGCGAAAAACTGGGAAATTGCCGCATCCGCGTTGTTTATAAAATGCGCGACCACAACGACAATTCCGGTGTCTTCATTCGAATCCCCATCGAGCCCCGCGAAGAATGGATGCCCGTCCACTACGGCTACGAAGTGCAAATTGACAACGACTCGCCCGGCGAAGACGAATACCACGTCACCGGCACTTTGTATTCCCTTACAAAACCTCTCGCGCGCCCCGGGAAATACGGGCCCGAATGGAACACGATGATCATCACTCTCGACGGTCCGCACACTCTCGTCGTGCTCAACGATGTCACTGTCACCGACTACACCGAAGGCCAGCCCGTTCCCGAGCGCAAATTCAAATTCGAGCCGCAGCGCGGCCCGCGCCCCAACGAAGGCTACATCGGCCTCCAGAATCACAGCACGCACGACGTCGTCCTCTTCAAAGAGGTCAGCATCCAGCCGCTGAAATAATATGGAGAGCGGGAGTTAGCTTCCGCTTTTGGAGTCGCTCCGGGCATCATTTCGAATCTAACCCTCGTTCAACGAAACGAAATGAACGCCCTGAACCGAACGCTTTCGCCTCTGCCTTTCAACTTTTAACTTTCGACTGTCAACTCTCTTCAGGAGCGCACTATGAAAACCACAAAAAAAGATCTCTCGCGCCGCGAATTTCTCCATCGCACCGCCGGCGCCACCGGAGCATTCGTCGCCGCGCGTACCATTCTTCTCGATCCCGAGCGTATTCCCCTTCCCACGCAAATGGTCGCCCCGAGCGACCGCGTGCGCTTCGGCATGATCGGCATCGGCATGCAAGGCTCCGGCCTTCTGAAAAATGCCATTCAATTGCCCGGCGTCGAATGCGTCGCCGCCGCCGATCTCTACGACGGCCGCCACACCCTCGCCAAAGAAATCGCCGGCGCGAGTTTGCCGACCACGCGCCGTTATCAAGAATTGCTCGACAACAAGGAAATTGACTGCATCGTTGCCGCGGTTCCCGATCATTGGCACAAACGCGTCGTCGTGGACGCCGTCAGCGCCGGCAAGGATATCTATTGCGAGAAACCCATGTCGCATTCCGCCGCCGACGGCGTAGCCATGGTCGCTGCGGCACAAAAAACCGGCCGCATTGTACAGATTGGATCGCAGCGCGTCAGCTCGGTTATCTGTTCGAAAGCGAAAGAACTTCTCGCGCAAGGCGTTATCGGAAATCTGAATCTCGTCGAAGGCTCGCTCGGCCGTAACGACCCGACCGGCGCGTGGGAATATCCTCCGCCACCCGATCTTTCTCCCGCCACGCTCGATTGGGACACCTGGCAAAACGACGTTCCCAAGCGCGCGTTTGACGGAAAAATTTTCGCCCGCTGGCGCTGCTGGAAGGAATACGGCACCGGCGTCGCCGGCGACCTTCTCGTTCACCTCGTCAGCGGCATGAACTACATGCTGGGCTGGAATGAGCCGCCGCGCCGCGTCCTGTCCACTGGCGGGATTCTCCGCTGGCCCGATGGCCGCAACATGCCAGACGTGCATGCCACGCTATTCGAATATACCGGGAAGAACATTCCCGTTTATCTTCGGCTCAATCTTGGCTGCGAGTCGCCGGAAATCTATCGCTTCCAGGGTTCAAAAGGAGTTCTGGAAGTGACCGAGAACGGCATTCTCCTCTCGCCGCAATCCGGCGAGGACGCTTGGCCGAGTTACTACACCTACAGCTATCCGCACGCACTTCTCGAGGCGTACTTAAAACAGTGGCATGCCGAGCACGATCCCGCTCCGGGCAAAGAGCCGACGGCAGAATCGTTCAGCTATCACGGAGCGTCCTGGGACGAGTTGAAGCCTCATCTCTGGACTTTTTTCCGCGCCGTCAAGTCGCGCCAGCCGGTCACGGAAGACGCCGTCTTCGGCCACAACGCGGCGTTGGCGTGCCACATGGCCAACGAATCTTACTTCCGCCGCGCGGCGGTCACTTGGGACGCCGCCAGCAACCAAATCAAATCCTAGCGGCGCGCCTGGTCTTCGCGCGCCGCCCCAATCGGCATCCACGTACATTCAAGTGTTGTCTATTGTTTCTCTGCCACGATCTTGCCAGTGGTTCCGTGCAGCTTGTCATCAAACGCGATGGCCATGCTTTTGCCGTCCGCGGAAACGGTCATGCGGTTGACGTTGATCACTTTTCCATCGCGTTTGTCGGTTTCTTCCATGGTGTTTTTGTCCACTTGTTTCACGGAGACGCTCGTTGTGCCGGGATCACCTTTGTACGGCGCGTCGGTCCCATCTAGTTTTGCAGTGTAGCTTTGTCCCGTCGGACTGCTCATAGTCAGGCTATCGCCCACTACCTTATAGGTGAAAGCAAGCCCGTTATCCGACATGCCCTCCATCTTCGACATTCGCCAGGAGCCTGAAACGGCATGCGAACCCGTCGGGCCCTTCTCGACTCTCGTCTCTTGCCCTTTGCCGGTTACCGGATCACCGCTCGACGCGCTACTGTCGCTGAATTCGAAGAGGAGCGTGTTCCCATCGGCCGACACCCACGTTTTGGAAGTCGTGACCACCTTGCCGTTTTTTTTGTCGGTTTCTTCATAGGTGCGATCATCTAAAACCTTGATACTCATGCTGTCAAAATACGGATGTCCCATAACTTTCTGGTCTTGGCCATCGGCTTTAACGTCAATCACGGGAACGCAGGTCTTGCAGTGGTACATGCCGTCTTTCAGCAGGTAAACATCAGGCTTTGTCGGGAACTCCGCCGTCTTCAGGTCCACTTTCCAGGTGCCGTCGAAAACGCTCTGCGCCGTTGCCAGACCGGGAGTCAGCACGGACAGCAGCAATACAAACCATAGTGGTTTTTTCATTGTTTTTTCTCCATCGAGGTTATGCCGGGGATTGTTGCGGGGCCCTGGGAATTGACCGCCACTATACAACTCCGTTCCGCTGCCTGCAACACGCCGGCTGGTTTTCGGCGCGCCCCACGCCTCTGTTCCTCAATGCATTCGGCTCGCAACGCGCCACCGCTAAGCTTGCATCGCGCTACACTGATGCAGTCCCATGAAACCCGGCGTGATTTCCACGTTCAACGATATTCTTCACCAGCGGTGCCCGCGGTGCCGTGTTGGAAAAATCTTTCATCATTCCATCTTCCTTGGCTTCCCGAAGATGCAGGAAGAGTGTTCGGTTTGCCATTTGCGCTACGCCCGCGAGCCGGGCTATTTCCTCGGCGCCATGTACATCAGCTACGGATTGGGATTGCCGGTCATTGCCTTGTTCGCCTTTCTCATCTGGGCGGCCACGGGCTGGTGGATCACCAAGGATGTTATTTGGGCCGTAGTTTTATTTTTGCCGCTGGCGCCGGCAATCACCTTTCTTTCGCGGGTTCTGTGGATCTATCTGGACCAGAAGTTTGATCCTGCCCGGCGGTAAGCAGCCATCCATTCGAGAACGGGGCAATGCGGTGGTGCAGAGCCAAGTTGGCTGTGCCACGGGGACGGCGGGTGAGTGAGCAGGAGTGATCATGGAAGCTTGTCCCTGTGTTAGCGCGCGGGGCGGGTGAAATCGCCGAAGTCGATGGTGAGGAGTCCGTTCGCAAGGTCGCTGGCGCGCTTGCGGTCGATGGCGTGGTGGGAATGGAGGAGCTGGTTGGTGATGTAGGCAAGCACGGAAGCGCAGCGGGGGGAGACGCGGCCTTTGGTGACGAGAACGAAGAGGTGGGTGAGGAAAAATTTTACATCGAAGGCGGAATCGAATTCGGAGAGTTGGGGGAGGAGGTCGAGGGAGAGGTCTTCGGAGTCGGATTGCATCGGTCGTGGCTGGGCGTGACGGAAACAGAGACCGGATTGGGTGTCCAGGACGCGATGACGACACTGGCGACCGTTGACGGTGAGATGACGGCAGCGGGGGTGATTCTTCGAGAGTGGCAAAGAGCGACAAAGAACGAGGGAAGAGGGTTGCAAAACGGAAAAAGCAAGACGGATAGATATGAATCGTGGGATTTGGTGAGGCTGGGGCACTGATGCGTCCTGAACTGGATGAGGGGGAAAGGAGTTAGGGGCAAGGGACGATCAGGGGGCGATGTTGTATTCGGACTGGACCAGGCCGCTTTGGAAGTGACGAGTGGTTACGTGGTGGAGGCGGATGTCGCGCGGCAGTGAGGCGAAGAGGGGGATTCCGTCGCCGATGAGGACAGGTACGCGCGTGATAATGAGGCGCTGGATGAGGCCGGCGGAGAGGAAGCGCTGAATGGTGATGCCGCCATCAATATAAAGATGGTGCGCGCCGGTGGCGGCGAGTTGCGAAATGATGCCGGCCGGAGAGCCGGACATTTGTTCCACGACGCCACCAACGACGGCGGAGAGGTCGAGGGGGCGGCTGCTGAGGATCACAACGCGTTTATCGCCGTAGGGCCAAGGGTTGAAGGTCAGAACTTTCTCGAAGGTGTTGCGGCCGATGACAATCGCATCCACAGTGGCGATAAATTCGAGGTAGCCGTGGGGTTCGCCGCCGCCTTCGGGGAGAAAGTCGAGGTCACCGTTGGTGCGCGCGATGAAGCCGTCAACGCTAGTGCCGACGAAGACAGTTGCGGTCATGGTGGTTCCTCAGGTGTGGCCGGCGAACTCGGAGTTAGGCCGGCTCATGGGAAAAGTGCCGGTGGACAGCGTAGCACTTAATCGGCGGATGTTCGGGGCGGTGCGCGTGAACTATCTGCAGTCAGAGGAAGAAGAGACGGGCTTAACACAGAGCACACCGAGATGAGGAGGCATAAAGGACACAGAGGAAAACAAGCGAATGAAGGAATAATCCCCGCCGATACACAAATCTCCAGGATGGCACGCGCGCGAGGTTCTCCGGAGGACTACGGGGACGTAGCGGAATGGAGAAAGTCTTCTGCCGAGAGGACGACGGCGCGGCGGGAGAAGACTTTGCCGATGAGGCATGCGTGAACTTCTGGGTCGAGGTCGGCGCAACAGTCGTGGATGACCGCGAGTCGGTAGTCCGCGTCGGAAGCGTGCAACAGGGTGGAGAGGACGACGCCGCTAGTGGCAATGCCGAAGAGGATGAGCGTATCGATTTCCCGGGCGCGCAAGATGAGATCCAGGTCTGTTCCGGTAAATGCGCTGACGCGATGCTTGGTGACGACAATATCGTCGCCTTCGGGAGCGACTGCGGGATGGATGGCAGCGTTGGCACCTTGAAATAACCTCTGATGTTCTGGCGAGCCTTTGATGGCGCTGAAGAGGAGATTGCGTGAACTGACCTCCGGGAGATTCGGACGAAAGCCGACCTGGACGTGGAGGACGGTCATACCGGAGACGCGGGCGTGTTTCAAGACGCTTGCGGCGCGGGGCAGGAAGCCTTCCAGATCTTTAGCGTATCTGGAGACGATCCCGGTCTGGTAGTCCATGCTCAGGAGCGCCGAGCGGCTGGGATCAAAGGAGAATTGCATTGGCATCTCGTGCTCCAAGTTCGAGGTAGCGAAAAATCGCCGCGCTCGGTTGCGTCCCCGATTGCAGCGGGGTCAGGATTCGGGGATCGGGGGGCAGCCGGGAAATTCGTGCAAGGAGGTGTTGCCGATATAGCCGAGATCGGCGATGCCGATTTTGCTGGTGTAGTAGCCGTCGCAGGTGAGCTTGCGCAGGAAAGCGAAGAAGGCCACGCCCTGGCTGAGGGCGGGATCCTGCCTGGCGTTTTCGCGATAGGCGATGAGGTCGAGCGCGATGGTTTTTTGTTCGGGCGTGCAATCGAGAAACACGCTGGCGTAGCGGTCGGTGCATAGGCCGTCGAGCCAGAAGAGGCCGCCGCCGAGCTTCAATTGGTATTCGGGGTTTTCGCTGGTGAGGAGGTCGATGAATTCAGGGGCGCCGGCTTCGACAGCTCCGGCGGATTTTTCGTCTTTGGGGAGGATGGCGTCGCAGAGGGCAATGAGTGTGGCGTACTGCGGGACGGAAAAATATTTTGGGGTGTACTTCCCTGCTGGGGCGGCGGATTTTTCTTTGCGCACCATTTGGTGGATGTATTCGGCGGCGTGGGCCGGAATGACTTGGAGAACGGAGCCGCCGGCGGCGGTGAGGGCGAGGGTGCGGAGGATGTCGCGACGGGTGATGGATTCGTTAAGCATGCTGTTCCTCACAGGCTAAACAGAAAGACTGAACACAGCGTTCACAGAGAACAGAGGGCACAGAGGTCGCAAAGAATGAATGGGCGGCGGGCCTGGCTAAAGCCAGGCTTCTACATAAGCTGGGGCAAACTCTTTCGTGAAGCATGCTAGAGGTTGCCTTTCCTGGCCTCGTCGAGGAGGTAGTCGGAGGCACGCCAGGCCAGGGCCATGATGGTTAGCGTGGGATTTTTGTCGGGGTTGGTTACGAGGGGGGCGCCGTCGGTGACGAAAAGATTTTTTACGTCGTGGGATTGGCAGAAGCCGTTGAGCACAGAAGTTTTTGGATCGGAGCCCATGCGCGCGGTGCCAACTTCGTGGATGATTTTTCCGCCTTCGGTAATGCCGAAGGGATATTGGCCGTGGATGGAAGTTTTGGTTTTGTATTCGCCGCCCATGGTTTCGACGATGGAGCGGAAGGTTTGCTGCATGTCCTTGGCCTGGAGCAATTCGTAATCGGTCCATTTGAAGTGGAAACGCAGCGCGGGGATACCCCACTGGTCCACGACGTCGGGATCGATTTCGCAGTAGGTGTCTGGATTGGGAAGCATTTCGCCGCGGCCGGAGAAGCCGACGTAGGTGCCGTAGGTCTGGCGGGCGCGCTGCTTGAGCTTCGCGCCGTAGCCTTCTTCGTCGTGGCAAAGGCCGTCGAACATGCCGACGCCGGGCATGTTCGGGCCGCCTCCGATTTCGATGTGATAGCCGCGCGGGAATTCGTTTTTGCGGTCGAATTTCCACCAGGGAATGTATAGGTGCATGCCGCCGACGCCATCGTGATTGTGCGGCGGAATTTTTTCGAGCACGGGGATGTGGCCGGAGCCGTCGCTGCCGACGGAATCGGTGAGATAGCGGCCCACGGTGCCGGAAGAGTTGGCGATGCCGTTCGGAAAGGTTGTGGATTTGGAATTCAAGAGCAGGCGCGCGGATTCGCAGGCGCTGGCGGCGACGACGATGGCGCGGGCGTTGATGCGTTTTTCCGAGCGCGTGGCTTTATCAATGTAGGAGACGCCTTCGGCTTTGCCGTCTTTGCCGAGAAGAATTTCGCGGGCCATCGCGCCGGTGACGAGCGTGAGTTTTCCGGTTTGGAGCGCGGGAGGAAGCAAAACCTGACTGGAGCTGAAATTCGAGGCGGTGGTGCAGCCGCGTCCGCACTGGCCGCAGTAATGGCAAGGCTGGCGGCCATTCACGGATTTCGTCAAGATGGCCATGCGCGCGGGAATGCAGATGATGTTGAGCTTGTCGCAGGCCTTCTTAATGAGCAGCTCGACGCAGCGCGGTTTGGGCGGAGGGAGAAAAACGCCGTCGGGGGCGCTGGAGACATTTTCCTTGGTGCCGAAAACGCCGATGTAGCCTTCGACTTTGTCGTAGTACGGCGCGAGATCTTCGTAAGTGATGGGCCAATCGTCGCCGAGGCCGTCGCGCGTGCCAGACTTGAAATCAATCGGCGCGAAGCGGAGGGCGATGCGGCCCCAGTGATTGGTGCGGCCGCCGACGATGCGCGAGCGGAACCATTGAAAATTGGAACCGGGAGCGGAGGTGTACGGCTCGCCCTCGATGTTCCACGCGCCGTTGGGAGCCAGGAACTCGCTAAAATTCTCGCGCGCGTGGCCACCCACACCGGCGCCGCGATGCGGCAAATCGTACGGCCACAGGAACATCTTGAAATCTTTTTCGGGAGTGACGTTGGGCCCGGCTTCGAGCAACGCGCAATTCAGGCCGCCCTTGGTGAGAATGTAGGCGGCCATGCCTCCGCCCGCGCCGGAGCCGATGATGCAGACATCGTATTGCTTTGGAGAGCGGGCTACTTGGGCCATGCGGCAAGTTCTCCCTAGAGGTTGTTCTTTTTCATTTCGGAGACGGCGAAATTGCAGGCGCGCGCGGTCAGCGCCATGTAAGTGAGCGAGGGGTTGACGCAGGCAGAAGAAACCATGCAAGCGCCGTCGGAAAGAAAAAGATTTTTTACGTCGTGGGCTTGATTGTGTTCATTCAGGACGGAGGTTTTCGGATCGCGACCCATGCGGGCGGTGCCCATTTCGTGGATGGCCAGGCCGGGGCGGCTGATTTCCTGATAGACGGAAATATTTTTGGCTCCGGCAGCGGCGAGCATTTCGGCGGCTTGCACGGCAATATCTTTGGACATGGCGAGTTCGTTGTCGCTCCAGTCGCAGTGGATCTTGAGGGTGGGGATGCCCCAGGCGTCGGGCTTCTCTTTGTCCACTTCGACGTAATTATTGTGATTGGGCAGGCATTCGCCGAAACCGCCCATGCCCATGCGCCAGGGGCCAGGCATTCTCAAAGAGTTTTTGAAATCCGCGCCGATGCCCCCCGTGCGCATGCCGCGAGACCAGCCGTCGCGGCCGCCGCCGCCCTGGTAGCCGTAGCCGCGGAGAAAATCTTTTTGCTTGGTTTTCACGTTTCGAAAGCGCGGGATGTAGATGCCATTCGGGCGATTGCCGAAAGGCATTTTGTCTTCATGACCGGGCATTTCGCCGGTTGCGCCGCTGCCCATGTGGTGATCCATGAGGTTGTGGCCGAGCTCGCCGCTGGTATTGGCGAGGCCGTTGGGAAATTCGGGGGTGGCGGAATTCAGGAGAATTCGCGTCGATTCGAGGGTGGAAGCGCAGATGAAAAAAATGCGCGCCTTGAATTCGAGCGCGTTTTTGGATTGCGCGTCAATCACGCGAACACTGCTGACACGGCGCGCGTTCGAATCGTAGGTGAGGCTATGAACGACACTGTAGGGACGAATGGTGAGGCGGCCGGTTTTTTGCGCGGCGGGCAAGGTGGAATTCAAGCTGCTGAAATAGGATTGCGTGATGCAGCCGCGGTGGCAGAAACCGCAATAGTGGCAGGCGGCACGCCCCTTGTGGACGCGCGTGAGGACGGCGGAGCGCCCGATGGTCAGGATGCGATCGTCGAAATGTTTGGCGAGGGCATCTTTGAAATCCACTTCGACGCAGGTCATTTCCATCGGCGGGAGAAACTTTCCGTCGGGGAGCTGGGGCAGACCTTCGGACTGGCCGCTGATGCCGGCAAATTCTTCGACGTAGTCGTACCAGGGAGAAAGGTCTGCGTAGCGGATCGGCCAGTCCGCGGCGATGCCGTCTTTCAGGTTGGCTTCGAAATCAAGATCGCTCCAGCGATAGCACTGGCGCCCCCAGGTGATGGACTTGCCGCCGACCTGGCGGCCGCGAATCCAGGAGAAATGTTTTCCTGGATCGGAGGAGTAAGGATTGTCGGCGTCACTGACGAAGAATTGGTGGGAGTATTCATCGCAAGCGTAGTAGCACTCGCGCTGGACGGGCTGGGTGCGCTGACGTTCGGCGCGATTATCCCAGCCGCGATATTTGAGTTCCCAGACGGGGACGTGTTCGACGTAATCGCGTTCGGGAACGATGGTGCGGCCGGCTTCCAAAACCAGTGTATTGAGGCCCTTTTCCGTGAGTTCCTTGGCGGCCCAGCCGCCGGTGATTCCCGAGCCAACGATGATGGCATCGTACGTTGTGGTGGCCATGCGAGTCTCCCTTACGCCTTTTTCTCGGCAGGCAGCGGCACACAACCATGGCCAGCGCCAGGAATGATTTGCATGTTCAATTCCTGGGTGAAGCCGATTTCGGAAGTGTAGTAGCCGTGGAGGGTGATGCCTCGAAAGACGGTGAAGAAATCGCCCTCAAGTTGCTTGTCGCGATCTTCGGGAATGGTGTTGCCGTGATGCTGCGGGCGAACGCGCGACGGGGTGCCGGATTCGTCCAAGGCACGGAGCAGGGCGAATTGTTGCGCGGGCGAAGCATCAATGAAGTCTTTGCTGAAAAGATCGTTGCTTTGTTTGTCGATGTCGGCGAGACCGGCAAGAAAATGCCGACGTTCGTCGTCGGTGGCCCATTCGGTAAGGATGACGTCGATGAATTCGTTGACGCGCGCGGCCTTGGCGCCGGGGGTGCCGGTTTGCGGAATGATCAGGTCGGTCATGGCGATGACGGTGGCATTTTGATGAGGGTTGAGTGTGCGTATCGTGTAACCGCCGGGGGGATGGGCTTCCTGAAAAAAAGCAAAAAGATCGGGGGATAAGGCGGGGAGAACGCCGCCAGCTAAAATCAATCTCAACGCATCACGACGCTGCATAGAGCCTCCTCGACTTCGTGCGATGAAGATTTTCTGGCGCTGCGGGCGCGCGAAGTTCAGTGCGCGCGGCGCAACTGCCAGCGTCAAGTACCCAGCAACTCGTTGCGCACATTTTTCAGGACATAAGCGGCGCGCTCGACACCGACTTCGCCGGCGAGAATGGGATCCTCATTTTCGATGCTGAGAATGCCTTCGTAACCGACGTCCATGTAGGCCTTGATGATGGATTTCCAGAGGCCTGCGCCATGGCCGTAGCCGACCGCACGGAAGGTTTCGGAAGCGGAGTCGAGCTCGCTGGTTTCGAATGCGAAGTTGAGGACGCCGTATTTGTTGACGTTTTCAGGAAAGAAAACGGTGTCTTTCATGTGCGCGTGGAAAAGGGCGCCTTGCTTGCCGAGGAAGTGGATCACTTCGACGGGGTCGCAGCCTTGCCAGAAGAGATGGCTAAGATCGTTGTTGGCGCCGATTTCTTCGCCGACGGCTTCGCGGAGCTTCATCAGGGTGCGGGGATTGTAGACGACAAAGTTCGGGTGCATTTCGAACGCCAGGCGCTTGATGCCGTGCTCGCGAGCGTATTTTGCCGCTTCCTTCCAGTAGGGGATAACCTTTTCCTTCCATTGCCAGTCCTGCATCTGGGCGTACTCGGCGGGCCAACGGTAGGTGATCCAGTTGGGCTGCGTGTCCTGGGGTGTGCCGCCGGGACAGCCGGAGAAACCGACAATGACTTTCACGTCGAGCATTTCGGCAAGGAGGACGGTTTTGCGGAAGGTATCAATGTCCTTCTGGGCGTGTTTGGCATCGGGATGGATGGGGTTGCCGTGACAACTTAGTGTGGCAACGCGGATGCCCCGATCTTCAAACTTTTTCTGCCAGGCTTTGGCCTTGCTGCGATCGGCGACCAAGTCATCCAGCGGACAATGGTGGTTTTCGGGGTAGCCGCCGGTCCCGATTTCCATGACCTCAAGGCCGAGGGCGCTGACTTTGTCGAGCATGGTGTCGAGCGAGAGATCTTTGTAAACAGGATCGAACACGCCGATGGGGATCTTGCGCATGGAGCTGGGGGGCTTTGCGGCAGGTGCTTCTGGCAAAGGTCTGGAGGATTCGGCGGCGTCGGCGAGCTTGGCGGCGCCGGGCAGGGTGGCGGCCAGCAAACCGCTGGAGGCGGCGAGGAATTGCCTGCGGTCCAAGGCCAAGCCCTTGCGAATCTTTGTCATGCGCGTCTCCTCGGCAAACGCAGCAATAGAGTTAGCACCATTTACCCCGCGAAATTATACGCTTCTGGGAGGGGCAAACAAGCAAGTAAATCGTTCTTCTAAAGGATTGTTTGCAGGCGGTGAGAGGAAACAAGACACGGCGTACCCAAGATTCGAGTTGTGGAAAGAGTGGCACTTGTATTGAAAACGGAGGTTGTAGTAGGATTGCCGCGGTCTGTAGGAGATAGGAACAACATGCGTTTTTCAAGAGCTGAGAAACGAATCCTGGAGCAGTGCTGGAAATTGGGAACGTGCTCTGTCCGCGAGATCCTCGACAGTTTGCCCGAGGAAGAGCGCGTCGCTTACACGACGGTCCAGACTCTCGTCTATCGGCTGGAGCAGAAAGGCGCCCTGCGGAAAGTAAAAAAAATCGGCAATGCACAATTGTTCGAGCCAGCCATCAACCAGAGCGATTACCGAAGTGGGCTGGTTCGAGACCTCCTGGAATTATTCGGCGGATCGCCGCGCGTGCTGGTTTCCAATCTTCTGGAAACGGGCACGATCACGCTAAGGGATTTAAAGGCCCTTCAAAACGCGGCGGCAAGCAGCAAGAGCAGCCGCAGCCGAGGAGAAAAAGCGAATGATTGAGCACATCACGCGCACTCTGTATTACTTCGAGGTGCACCTCCTGTATGCATCGCTCGTGTGGTTCGCGGCATGGGTATTGACAGCAATCCCGCGTGTCAACGCAACGACCAAGTATTGGATTTGGGTAGCGACAGCGCTCAATTTCATTTTCCCGCTGGGTGCAGTTGTCGACAGATTCTGGGGGTGGCACGTCTCGTGGGCCACGCCGCTAAGTATCATCGGCGACGCGGCAGGCCGGATCACACGGAGCCCGAGTGCCGGGATGTTCTGCGTGGCGTGGTTACTTGGCGCAACGCTGATGTTTACGCGACTTTGTTTGCGGACTCGTGCTGAACGTGGCGACACCCAGGCCATGGCCGGTCAAAACTCTCGTGAGCCGAGGTGGAGTTTCTATGCTCAGGGCGTCCAGGTAAGGATTGCAGCAAGTTGGCAAGCTCCGGCAGTCGACGGGGTTTTGCATCCTTATATCTCACTTCCCCGGGGCATTGACCGCGTGCTGAATGAACATGAATTGAACGCAGTCCTCATCCACGAGCTGACCCATGCGAGAAGGCGGGATAATTTAATCCGTCTTATTCATGAAGTGGGGCTTTGCGGGCTGTGGTTTCACCCGCTCGTCTGGATCACCGGATCCCGGCTTGCTTTGTATCGCGAGCTCTCCTGCGACGAGTTCGTTATTCAGAGCGCACACGGTGGAGACCTGGTTTCTGCTCTGGCAAAACTTGCCAATCCAGAAGGGGGGTTCTTACTGCAGGCGAGAGCCTCTTCCTTCTTGAGCCGTCGTCTAGCGCGTCTGAATGCCGCTCCGCCTCAAAGGACTTATCGGACCGCGAACCTGGTGGTGGCGGTGCTGTTCGGCACTGCACTCCTCGGGGGCGTCCTCGGAACCGTGGCGCACACGGCTTGTTGTTGGGTGCTGCGGAGCTAATCTGCAGGAGATCCTATGAAAGCAAAGACTGACCTAAAAGACGACATAGCTCCGGCGCGGCATCTCGCGACCGGTGCTTTCCTTTCCACGATACGACGGGGCTCGGAGAAGTCTAAGCTTGCGCTGCTTCCGTTCCTTTTGCTCTTGGTCCTGGGAATGAGTCTTTGCGGTCTGGGTGAAGCGCAGGATCAAGCTCCGCGTCCGGCGCGCTCTCGATCCGAGGAGATGTTGGACAGGTGGAACGACATCGGGAACAAACTCATTGCCATGGCCCAGGATTTTCCGGAAGACAAATACGATTTCAAGGTGCAGAAGGACGAGCGCACCTTTGCCCAGAATCTTCTCCACGCCGCCGCACTGGATTTCGTCCTGTTACGCGGGGTTTCCGGATCAAACATGGGACCCGACTTCGGCCAGGGTGACAACCCTTCGCGTGACGTTTTCAAGACCAAGGCCGACGTGGTGAAGTTTGTGCAGGAGGCCGTCGCGGACGGAGCGCGAGTGATTCAACAGCAGGGCGACGCGGGGCTGGACAAAACATCGAAATTTTTTGGGAACCGGCTGGCCCACAACTCCACCATCTGGACGGTCGCCATCGAGCATAGCGGCGAGCACTATGGCCAACTTGTGGTCTACTATCGCGCGAACAACCTGGTGCCGCCGGACTCGCGGCGGGATCAGGCGCAGTAGGGCGGCAGCATTCTGCCCCACGGGCAGTGGAAGGGAGGGCTTCGGTCGGACGGTCCCGAAGGCGAGCTACTTTGCCGCGGCCAAGCCGGGCCCAAGTGTGCTGCTGCACCAGAGCAACCGGACACACAAGGCCTGGGATGATCTGGCTGGGCTGAGGGGCGCTCGCGACTCGATTACGTTGCCGCGATTTGTCCGTCTCAGATCCTATGGGGTGGTAGGATAACACCCATCCTGTCGAGGCAAGTCGGAGGGCCGACCGGAGGCAAAAAATGGGGGCACTGAAATCCGCGCAGGTACCGGTGGAAGCCTACATATCAAGCTCTGTTTCGACCGCCCCAGTCACAACGCTTCCGCCGAGGCACTCCGTCCTCGTCCGCGTCACTCACTGGATCATCACACTCTGCTTTTTTGCCCTGCTCCTCACCGGTGTGGAAATTGTCATATCACACCCTCGCTTCTACTGGGGCGAAACCGGGAACGTGTTGACTACTCCGTTGTTCCAACTGCACATCCCTTCGTCGAGAGCACTGGTGCCGACTGGTTACGGGTATGTGCTGCCGGACCAGAACGGCTGGAGCCGCGCGCTGCATTTTGAAGCTGCCTGGATTGCGGTGCTTACAGGTTTGCTGTATGCAATCTCCGGCTTGTTTACAGGGCATTTCCGGAAAGACCTGCTCCCCAGCAGGGCCGATCTTTCCTGGCGGGCGTTGTCGACCTCCATCGCGAAACCGTTGCGTTTTGAACGACCGAGCGAGGCAGAGGCCTCCTCGTACAACGTGCTTCAGCGCCTCACGTATATCTTTGTGATTTTCGTTCTTTTTCCGTTGGTGATCTGGACAGGCTTGGCGCTGTCGCCCGCGTTTATCTCCGCCTTTCCGGCCTCGGTTACTTTGCTCGGTGGCCGCCAATCGGCGCGCACAATTCACTTCTTTGTCTCAGTCGCTCTTGTGCTGTTCCTACTTGTTCATGTCGCGATGGTTTGTCTTGCCGGATTCAGGAACCGCACAGGCGCGATGATCACGGGCGGCACCGCTGCACGCAAGGAGCACACATGATCGACCTTTCACGCCGAAAACTGATCTTAACTGGTCTCGCGGCCACGGCGGGTGCATCGGGGTTAGCAATGGCGGCGCGCCTAGCGCAGAAGTATGGATTAGTGCCTCCCGATCACGGCGGAATCTATGGCCTCGGCGAGACGCTGACCTTTGCTTCACAGCGGCTGCTGACGCGTCATTCATTGGCACGCGAATTCCCGCGCAGCCAGATTTCGCCGCGCCCATTTCCGAACCAGCTCGCGCCCCTCACCGAAGACTTTAAGCGTCTTCAGGCCGGAGGTTTCGCGGAGTGGCGGCTCGCCGTCGATGGCATGGTCGATCAGCCTGCGTCGTTTTCGATAAGCGAGCTCAAGAGCTATCCGTCTCGCAGTCACATTACCGAACTCGTGTGTGAAGAGGGCTGGTCCTATATAGCCGAGTGGATCGGCGTGCCTCTCTCCCATGTCTTGCATCTCGTGGGGGCTCACCCGCAAGCCAGATATGTTGTGTACGACTCGATGGAACCCGATACGTGGGACAGCATAGATATGGCCGATGCTCTGCATCCGCAGACGTTTCTCTGTTACGGAATGAATGGCCATGAGCTTCCGGTGGCCCACGGTGGGCCGCTTCGCATGCGGCTCCCTCGCCAGCTGGGCTACAAGAACATAAAATTCATCACTCGACTGACAGTCACGGACAGTCTCAAAAGGTTTGGTAAGGGCGTCGGCTCTGCGGCTTCAGAGGCAGGTTACGCCTGGTACGTCGGCATCTGACACGCTCGATTGCGTCCGAATAACGCTCCTCCCACTCGAAGTAGTTGGCGAAGGCATCGCTGTTTGGATGGCAGAACTCGCTGAGATGGTCGCGGTGCTCCTCGGCGGGCATTGGCACTTCTCGATTCACGTAAAGCCTCCCCATCGTCGTGGTCTGAAACCGTTCAAAGGCGGGGCGAGATCCGCTACGCAGAGCAGACGCCGACGCAAGCGACCAAGGGACCCGATCAATCGCACAAGCCCGTTCTCTTTGTGGTTGGTTCGAAATGGGTTTGACGCGTATCTCAAAGTCCCGTCATGGCTACTACGACGACGTTTTCGCAGGGCATGAACTCGAAGTGTTCTGATGCCAAATCAGTCCGGCTATTGGTCTGAATGGGGCGCCTCCCGAATTCGACGCGCGATGGTGAGTCACCAGCGGGACGGGACGGAAATGTCCAAAACGGAACAGAATCCTTCCGGCCCACGTTTTACCCTTGCACCCAAGGTGTTGAACAATCGGAGGGAACCGAGCATTCACAGCCGGGGCTAATTGAGGTTGCCTGATTAGCGATTTCAGGAACTGCTTCGAGAAATGTCACGGTAATGGTGTGCCCGGAAGGAGCTGAGTGATGAAGACAGCGATTCGTTTTGCAAAACTCTGCGGGCGCGCATGCCTAGTGCTCTGCCTGTCGATCGTGATAGTGCGGTCAGCTTCCGCCTATGATGACCCACCAATCCGTGTGGCCCGGCTGAATTACATGGAGGGGAGAGTTTCTTTCCAACCGGGCGGCGAGAGTGACTGGGGCTGGGCCACCCTGAACCGGCCAATGACTGCCGGAGACAGTCTCTGGACAGGCGATCGATCCAAAGCTGAAATGCATATCGGGTCAACGGCGATTCGCGTGAGCGGACAAACCTCGGTTTCCTTCCTGAATCTGGATGACCGTACGGTTCAGATACAGCTGAATTCCGGAACCATCGACGTGCGAGTAAGGAATCTCTACCCCGACGATGTGTTCGAGGTGGATACGCCGAACCTAGCGTTTACCTTGCTGCGGAGCGGAGACTACCGCCTTACGGTTGATCCGGGCGGCAGCTTCACGACCATTACTCTTCGCGAGGGCCAAGGGCAGGTCAACGGCGGAGGCCAGGCGTTTCTTGTGGATGGAGGGTCCCAAGTCCAAGTCTCCGGCACGGATTATATTTCCTATGACATATACGTTTTGCCGGGCCGAGACACGTTCGATCAGTGGTCGTACAGCCGGGAGCAGCGCGAAGGGCACTCCCAGTCGGCCCGTTACGTTTCCCCGGAACTAACCGGGTATGAGGACCTCGATCAAAACGGCACGTGGAGGACGGATCGTACTTACGGTGCGGTATGGGTACCCACGCACGTCGCGCGCGATTGGGCACCCTACAGAGACGGCCACTGGGCGTGGGTGGATCCCTGGGGTTGGACGTGGGTGGACGACGCGCCGTCTGGATTCGTGACCTCGCATTACGGCCGGTGGGCGCACGTAGACAATGACGGGAACGGCGGAGGAGGTTGGGCATGGGTTCCGCCGCACCGTGAAGCGAACCATGATGAGCGCGAGTATCGTCCCGTGTATTCGCCGGCGCTCGTTACCTTTGTAGGTGATTCGAATTCATCGCGCGATTTCGGAAACGGCGGCGGCGTGGCATGGTTTGCGCTAGCCCCGGGCGAGGTGTACGTGCCCGCGCGTCAAGCCAGCCCGACCTACGTCACTAACGTAAACATTACTAATACTGTTGTGCAGCAGACGACCATCACAAATGTGGTGAACAACAACGTTCAAACAACGACTTATGTGAATCAGAGAGTGGAGGGCGCCGTAACGGCTGTACCCCGGGCCACTTTCGTGAACGCGCAGCCGGTAGCACAGGCAGCGGTGAAAATCGCTCCGAGCGCGATCGCGGCGGGTCCGGCAGTACACGCCGCGCCGGTGGCTCCCGTGAAGGCAAGCGTGATGGGAGCAAATAGGGAGGATAAAGCGAGCGCCGCAGCTGCGAGCGCTCCACCGAAGCCCCCGGAGGCGGTAGTCACGCGGCCGGTAGTGGCCAAAGTTGCGCCGCCGCCACCGCCGGTGGCATTCGCGCAAAAGCAACAGGCCTTGCAAGCGAATCCCGGCAAGCCCTTGGATGCGAAAGCCGAGCAGACACTCCGCGCGGCAACGCCTCCACCGGTTGAACGAGTTGTGAAGACGGCTCCTCCGGCCCCGGCCGTCAAACCAGTGGAAACGGCAGCGAAAAAGCCCCAGCCAGCGACCTCCTTGAACACAGCGCAGCAAGTCCATGCTCCAGCTGGCGCGCCGCCTGTGGCCGCTGGGGCACAGCAGTCCACGCAACAGCAAACAGCTGCGGAAAAAGTCAAGCAGGATGCTGCCCAGCAACAGGCGGCTCAGCAAGCCGCGGCGGAAAAGGCCAAGCAGCAGGCTGCGCAACAGCAAACTGCGCAGCAGCAGGCAGCGGCGGATAAGGCCAAGCAGGAAGCTGCCCAGCAACAGGCGGCTCAGCAAGCCGCGGCGGAAAAGGCCAAGCAGCAGGCTGCGCAACAGCAAACCGCGCAGCAGCAGGCAGCGGCGGATAAGGCCAAGCAGGAAGCTGCCCAGCAACAGGCGGCTCAACAAGCCGCGGCGGAAAAGGCCAAGCAGCAGGCTGCGCAACAGCAAACCGCGCAGCAACAGGCAGCCGCCGATAAAGCCAAGCAGGAAGCTGCCCAGCAACAGGCGGCTCAGCAAGCCGCGGCGGAAAAGGCCAAGCAGCAGGCTGCGCAACAGCAAACTGCGCAGCAACAGGCTGCCGCGGATAAAGCCAAGCGGGAAGCTGCCCAGCAACAGGCGGCTCAACAGGCTGCAGCGGAAAAGGCCAGGCAGCAAACGGCGCAACTACAGGCAGTCGCCGAAAAAACCAAGCAGGAAGCCGCGCAGCAGCAAGCTGCCCAGCAGGCCGCCGCAGAAAGAGCCAAACAGCAAGCCGCACAACAGCAAGCAGTGCAGCAACAGGCAGCCGCAGACAAGGCCCGGCAGGAAGCTGCCCAGCAACAAGCGGCTCCGTCAGCACAAGCCAATCGGCCTGGTCCGCCGTCGACAGTCCATCCGAACGAGATTCCGGTTCCGCCGCGGCAGGTCGTTCAACCCTCCGCGAATGCAGAGTTGGATAGGAAGCACCAGCAAGAGCAGGATCAGCTCCGCGCAAAGCAGGAGCAGGACCGGCAGAGAGTCCAGCAACAGCAAGAGCAGGATCACGCGAAACTGGCGCAGCAACAAGCGGATGCGGCTAAAAAACAAACAGTCGAGCAGCAGCATCAAGCGCAGACGCAGCAATTGCAGCAAAAACACGCGGATGAGCAGAAGGCGTTGGCGGATAAACAGAAGCAGGAACGGCAGAACCCGCCCAAGCCTTAAAAGGACGATCGTCCTCCGAAGCAAAAGCCTGAACTACTGCGCAATGGGTTCTTCTGGACGGCACGGAAGACCATAAAGAACGCCGCGTTTATCGAGGTGGACGATTGCTCAGCGTGGCTTCAATTCTGACAGGGCGGGAATGGAGACGGCGGCGGTGAGGGCGCGCTCGGGGAGCGACTTCTTGTTGCGGATAGAATCGACGAGCAGTTCGATGGCTTGGCCGGTGTTGGGAGGAACGTAGATGGTGGCGGCGAGAAGGCCGCTGCGGACCCAAGCTTGGCCGGTTTTGGGCAAGCCGTCGCAGCCGGTAAAGGGCAACTTGAGCCAGCGTTCGCGTTCCGATTCATTGGGAAGTTCTTCGAAAGCGTTGCGGGCGCCGATAGCCATGGAATCGTCCTGGGCGCCGATGAGGTCGATGCTGGCCTTTTGCGAAGTGCTGAGCTTCAGCCAGGAGCGAACGGAGCGTTGCGAGCTTTCCTCGGTCCACTGGGCGCGGAGGACGGTCAGGTGAATGTTTTTGGGCTTGGTCTCTTGCATGCCGAGGGTGCGTTCCTTGGCGGCGGAATTTTCCGCCGGTCCCTGAATGTAGAGAATTGCGCCGCCGTGAGGAAGGAGCGCGGCAAACTGGCGGCCCTGAATGCGGCCAATTTCGAGATGATCGGAACTGACTGCAGTGATGGGCGCAGTCGAGAGTTTGCGAAGCTCCGGGATGTAACTGGCATCGCGGTTCAAAACGCCCCAGCCAATGCCCGCGGTTGAGGCAGCGCGGGCCACTTGCGGCAGGGCGGTGCCGCCGACAGGTTCAAAGATAACAGCATGGGGGCGTTCCTCTTCGGGGGCCTGAATGGCTTTCAGAATTTGCGTGCTTTGAGTGATGGCGTCGTTATCGGCATATATGATCTGGGCGTCCACGCCCAGTTTTCGCGCGGTTTGCTCGGCGGACTGCGCTTGTTCGATTTGATAGTCGTTTTCGTTGTTTGTTAGTGAAACCAGGATGCGCAACTTATTCATGAGCGTTTGAAGTTCCCCTTTGGACCCCCCATTAACGATACCTTGTGCGTGGATGTAGCGGAGGGAAAGTGCAACAAACGTTTCTCCAGCCGAAATGAGTTCTCGGAGAGCACATTACTCGTTTTCAACGAGAGGAAGTTCGAGTGATTCATTGGATGGGAGAGTGGGAGCCGTGTGGGGCACTCGGTGGCGGGTTGGTTGCGCTGGCCACGGCCTTGGCCTTGACGGGGGGAGTCGGGCGGACGCGTTCGGCGGGGACGACTCCGGCGCCTTCGAGGACGGAGTAGAACTGGTCGGCAGACAAATCGGTGAGAGTGTCCGTTCTGCCGGAGGGCCAGCGGATTTCGACGCGATCCATTTTTGTGGCGTTGCCGAGGCCGAAATGCACGCGGAGATCGTTCTGGGAAAGGTAGCTGCCACCGCTGTGAATTTCGTCGGTCTGGGTCATGCCGCCGGCGATGAGTTTGATGCGCGCGCCGATGGCGAGGCGATTGCTTTTGGTCCCGGCGAGTTCGAAGCTGACCCAGTGGCGACCGGGAACACCCTGGTTCCTGAGAATCATGGGAGCGCCTACCAGATCCTCGACCACTATATCCACGTTGCCGTCGTTGAAAAGATCTCCGACGGCCAGCCCGCGCGAGACGCGCCGTTGCAAAAGAGCGGGACCGGCCTGATCACTGGCGTCGCAGAAGGTGCCGTCCTTTTGGTTTAGGTGGAGGAGTTTAGGTTCGCGATAGCCGCCACCCGACGGCATGTTGTCCACCTGCGGATAAACGTGACCGGAAACGGCGATGAGATCGAGCCAGCCGTCGTTGTCCAAGTCAGCAAATGCAGTGCCCCACTTCACCCATGGCAGGGACGGCAGAGCAACGCCAGAGGGATACGAAACGTCGGTAAAGCTCCAGTTGCCATCGTTGCGGAACAGCGAATCGTATTCGTCAGAGAAATTCGTGACGTAAATGGAGGGAAGACCCTTGTGATTGTAGTCACCGATGGCAACGCCCATGGAGGCTTGCTCGGAGCCATCTTCACTGACGGCAGTACCGGATTCAAGGCCGATTTCAGAGAATTTTCCGTTGCCGAGATTCTTGTAGAGAAACTTTGGAGTGGAATCGTTCGCGACATAGATGTCCGGCCGCCCGGTATTGCTGAAATCCACCCAGACCACGCCCATGCCGTAGTAGCCGTTGGGATCGTCCACGCCGGCGGTTTTTGAAACATCGGTGAAAGTGCCATCGCCATTGTTGTGAAACAGGGCGTCTCCGGCGCCACGCAGGCCGCGGGGACCGCATTGCACGTCAATGCCGCGGTACTTGCAGTTGGGCGCTGTTCCGAAGCCGGGCAGATCGTCGAGATGGAAATCAACGTAGTTGGTGACCATGAGATCAAGGAAGCCGTCGCTGTCGTAATCGCCGAAGGAGGCTCCGGTGGACCAGCGACCGTCGGCCAGGCCGGCCTGTTTGGTGACATCGGTGAAGGTGCCGTCGCCGTTGTTGCGGTAAAGAATATTACCGCCGAGACAAGTAATGTACAAATCCGGCCAGCCATCATTGTTGTAATCGCCGACGGCGCCGCCCATGGCGAAGCAAGGAGTGGTCAGACCGGCTTTGGCGGTGACGTCGGTGAAGGTACCGTCGTGATTGTTGTGATAAAGGGCCCCGAGGCTTTTTTGGCCCTTGATGGCCATGTCCACGGTTGGAGCGTTGGTGAAATAAATGTCCGGCCAACCATCCCGGTCGTAATCCACGAGCAGGACACCACCACTCATGGACTCGACGATGTACTTGCTTTCCGGCGAGGCGGTGTGGAGGAAGCGGATGCCTGTTTTTTCCGTGATATCCACAAGCTGAGGAACAGGACGGCCGACGCAGCGGATGGCTTTGACTCCGACGGGAGGCGGAGGAGGCTTTGGATGAGCCTCCTGGCCGAAAGAGAGTTGAGCCGAGAGCAATAGCACTCCGAGAGTTTGAATGGCCTTGCGCGCGTGAGAAATCGTCAATGAGTCTTCCTGAACGAATAGGTCACTGCAAATCCGGCATGGGTCGGGGAATGCTTGCCTGGCGGTTGCGTGCCTTGAGTTCTTTGTAGAGCTGGAGTTCGCGGTCTGCATCTTCGATGCGGGAATCTTTCCGGTAGGCTGCCTGTAATTGATAGTGGACGTAGTCCGATTGGGGCAGGGCGCGAGCGGCGACTTCCAAGTGAGCAATGGCTTCCTTAACGCTGCCTGCGTCCAGGAGGATTTTGCCTAATTGATAGTTGGCGTTGCCGTTTTCCGGATGAGAAGCGACGACGGAGCGGAAAAGTTCGGAGGCTTCCGCCTGCTTCCCGTGTTCGAGATAAACGAAGGCGAGGCCGTTCTTGGCGTCGGGATCATCGGGAGAGAGATTCAATGCGGCCTTGAATTCTTCGGCAGCCTCGTCGGAATGCTCCCACCGGACTAGAGCCAGGCCCGCGAAGTAGTGGGCCTTCATCGAGGAGGGATCACGATCGAGGGCGTGGTGAAACGTCTCGACGGCTCGGGCGTAGTCGGTCATATCGGCCCACAGCTGGCCAACGAGCAGGATGGCATCGAGGGACAGATCACTTTTCTGGTATTCCTGGAGCACTTGAGTGGCTTGCTTCAGGTCGCCGAGACGGGCCAGAGAAGCCGCCCAAGGGTAGCCGACTGCGGGGTCACGCATGCCGCGCTCGCCAAGCGGGGAGATTGTCTTCACAACATTGACGTAGTCGTCGGACGCAAAATAAGCGGAACCGAGCATGGCGCGGACCGGGTTATCGGACGGATTTTCAGCAAGCGCGGCGGAAAGGGCGCGGATGGCCTCCGGATAATTCTGCGCGCGAAAGGCGGCGACACCGAGATTGCGCGGCAGGCCTGGAATGGAAGGATTCCAGCGCTCGGACTCCTGATAATGACTGAGCGCTATAGAATAGTTTCGGCGAATGGCTTCGGAGGTAGCAAGGTCGTTGAAGCTTGTTCCGAGGATAAGACGAAACCGATTCTCTTCGTTCTCTGCAGCCTTCCTTTTCTCCTCGGAAAGGCCCGACTGGAGCAGAACAGAACTTTCCAGAGGGGCAGAGGGATCGACGGGCTGATTGGATGTGGCGACCCTTTCTTCGTCCTGATGATCCAAGAGAGCGACGACGGCAGCGGCTGAGACGGCGCCTTCGTCGGCGGCTTTGCCAGCGACAAACTGCTGCGCTTCAGTGAGAGATTTGTTTTGGAGTTCACGGGCGCGGTCGAGGTAGGGAGCGGCTTCGGCGGCGCGGCCGGAGGCAGTGAGAATGCGGCCGAGAGTGATGTAGGCTCTGCGGACCTGGTAGCTGCCGCGGGACTCGTCCTTGCCGGTGAGCGCAACGGACTTGCGAAGAAATGACTCGGCTTGCCGCAGATCACCCTGGGCATAGGCGTTCAGACCCAGGAAGAGCCAGGGTTCGGGCCAGGAAGGGTCGATTTCCTTTGCAGCGTTCAGATGAAGATTGGCTTCCTCGTAACGACGGTCGTTCGAATCGAGATAGCCAAGAAAATAATTGGCCAGGAAATCGTGGGGAAAGTAGCGAAGTTCCGTGACGAATTCCTGACGAATCTCCGGGGTATCGGTCCATTCATTCTTCCAGAGCAACGAGAGACCGAGGAAATAATGGGCGTGCTGGGTGCGGGTATCGAGGGCGACGGCGCGCCGGAGTTCGCGGATGGCGTCGTCCACCATCTCCGCATTGCGGTAGGCGCGGCCGAAAAGAACATGCAGGGAGCCGGAATCGCCGAGGGACTCCACGATGCGGTTGAAAACCTCGGCGGCCTGCTGTTTGCTTTCGGGATCCTTGAGGGAAAGGAAGCAGGTGCCGAGAGCATACGCGGCTTCAAAGTCAGGATGAAGTTCGACGGAACGGGCAAGGGAGCTGATGGCCTTGGGGTAATCCCGTTTCTTCATCCAGGCCTTGCCCTGGATGTTGAAGGCGCGGGCATTATTGGGGTCCGCGAGAAGGGCCTTGGCGGCTTCGGCAAGGGAGTCGTCCGGGCGGTTGGCGTAGAGGTAGGTGATGGCCAGGGCCACATGGGTGTCCGCGGAGTCTTCCCAGTCGAGAGAGCGGCGGTAGAGTTCGATCGCCTGGGGAAAGGCGCTTTCGACGGCGCGAAGATTTCCGAATTGGTGGAGCGCGAAAGCGATGACGCGTAGGTTTGCGCGGGCGATGGCATCCGGATTGCCGGATTCGCGAGCGGAGGCAGCCTCTTCGAGGCGCTGTTGAAGCTCATCCGGCGCTGGAGGAGTACGTTGCGGCCGGCTCCCGGCTTGCTTCTGAGGGTTGCCGCGGACGGGCGGAGACTGGGCAGCTGCAAAACCTTGAAGAGAAAAAACAAGCAGGAGAGAGCCGAAACAATGAACCAGATAGGTTCGCCGAACAGAACCAACGGGAAGGTTGTGGCCAAAAGCAAACGTCACGAGCAAGGGTCTCCGTTGAAATTCTAACAATAAAACACGCGGAAGGTGGACCGAGTTTGCCAGAGCCGTAAAAAACTCCACTTGGTGGAGAAAGCCGAAGGCCGGATTTGACTTCGCAGAAGAAGGCCAAGAATCAGGGTGCGGCTTGCAAAAAAACCGGCGGGGCCCGGGAACGCGGGCCCCGCCGAAGAGTTGCTCGAACGCCCGTGAAAGAGCGTTCGTCAGAAGGTTAGTTTCAAGCCGTACTGGAGTTCGCGAGCGGGCTTGGTCTGTTGAGCCTGGCCCCAAACTGGGTTTGCGGTAAAATTGGAAATTACGTTGTTGGTTGGGCTGCAAGGCTTGAAGTCGCCCGAGTTGGGAGTGCCAGTTGCGTTGGCTGGGCCGCAATTCACGCCACCGCTGATGAAGAAGCCAGCCTGATTGCCCGTGCCTTGAATGGTATTCGCGTCAAAGATCGTGTGATTGAACGCGTTGAAGAAGTCCATGCTGAAGCGCAAGCGGAACCTCTCCTTGAACTGCCAGTTCTTGGAAAGCTCCAAGTCAGCATTGACGTAATGAGGGCCATGGCAGTAGCCGCGAGGCTCGTTGCCAATGGTGCCGAGCTGGAATCCGCTGAGCGTGAGCGCGGAGGCGTTAAAGATCTGGAACCCGGACACGCCGGAAGTGCACGATTTTCCGGGAACGATGTTCGGGCGCTGGTTGTTATTGTATCCCGTACCTGTGAGTGACGAGAGGACGCACGGGACGGCCACTCCGTTGTTGGAGCAGTTTAGCGGGTTTGCTAATGGATCCACCAGCGAACCGTTTTCCGAGGCACCATTCTGATATGCGGTAATGGAGTTGCCATCTTCCGCAGTGAAGATGGTGTTGAACTCCCATCCGCCCGCAGTTTGACGTATGTAGTTGGCCTGGTGGTCGAGCTTGGGGAGGAAGAACACTTCGTTGAATACGAAGATATTCGGCCGGTTAATGGTGGCATTGCCGCGGTCGGCACGAAGGTTCTGAATGTCTGTGAAGCTGCCCTGGCTGGCTCCGCCGTTGGCGGCATCTTCCTCGATGTCGGCGATGGTGTGCGACCAGGTGTAAGCGGCGTTTATGGTGGAGAAATTACTCAACTTCGAGCGGAACATCACTTGCAGCGAATGGTAGCTGGAGTGACCGTCGCGGCTGAAGTAGTTGATGTTGCCAAAGTTGTTGGCTGGACGCAGCGTATTCAAACCCTGCGTGCTGTACGTGCAGCTATTCGCGGGTGCACCGCCGGCATCGAAAGTACCGCCGGGCTTGCAGACACCCCCCACTGGAGCCGCAGGGCCGACGGTGTACGAATTAGTCGTACCGGATGAAGGTAAGAGCGCCCCGGTCAAAAAGCTACTCTCGGGTATCTGATTGATGTCGTAGGTACTCGTTTGATGGATACCCGTGTTGCCCACATATCCGACCTGGATTGCGGTGTTGCGAGCGATCTGCTGCTCGATGGAGACGTTCCACTGCCACGTATTCGGAGCAATTCCGCGAGGCGAACGACCACCGCCTGGTGAAGTGGAAGTGCCGGAAATCGGTATGGCGGTGTCCAACGAGCGAGTGACGCCACCGCCAAGGCCGATGGCAAACGGGGCGGTGTTCGAGAGTCCCACCTGCGGGCTAACACGTTCGCGCTGGAAGAACTGACCGCCACCGACGCGCAGAGCGGTTTTGCCCGTCCCAAAAATGTCCCAAGCTACGCCGAGGCGCGGGGCGATATTGTGGTTGTTATTGGCGACCAAGGCGCGGTTGACGCCGGGTGTTCCGGCGCTCAAAGGCAGACCAACGAGAGCCGCGGCAGCCGTGCAGAAGTTGGTGCCGGGAACCAAGATGACGCCGTTGCAGGCATCATTTGGAAACGCATTAGCGCGAGCGGCACTCCAATCGGCTAAGCTGAAAGAGGCCATCTGGTTATTGGCGTCGTAGGGCTCACGGAGCAAAGACCAACGGAGACCGTAGGTCAAGGTAACCTTGCGGGTCAGCTTCCATGTGTCGCCGGCATAGAATTCGATGTCGTGCCAACGGCCCTTGTCCACAGGATTGACGTTGGTTTCGCCAATTCCTTCAATCATTTGTGGATTCGCGCCCGTCCCGGGTAGAAGCACATTGGCGAGGGCATTGCCTGTGACGATGGTTTGGCCCCAGCCGTTGTTGCTGATGCCGAACGCCGCACGATCGGAACCGCCGAACTGGTTTTCCTGCTTGATGTTGTGGCTGACAAGCGCACCGAATTTCCAAGCGTGATTGCCCTGAATCTTGGTCACATTATCCTGGAAGGTAAAGAGGTCCATGTGGTTGTCATAGCCGACAATTCCCCAGATGCTGGCGAAATTGCCGTAGTTCTGCAAGCCGCCCCAGACGGTGGGGATGCCACCCGCTGTTTTGCCGGCCGCAGGCCATTCCGGAGGCATGGCTTTATCAAATTGGGCACTCAATGTAGGGTCCGTGCCTCCCGGACTGGTGATGATGGCGTTGTGGGCGTAACCAAACTCGAAGTCGTTGATCAGCGAGCTGCTGAGTTGGGTCGAAATTTTGCCCATGATGCTCTTGGAGGGCTGATCCCAGTTGCCCTGATAGGTGGCAAAGTTGTCGTCGCCCCAGCCAAAGGCGTTGTTGGGGGCCGGGAACTTCCAGGAATCCTGTGTGTAGCGGAAGCTGATGCGATTCTTCTTCGAGAGGTCGAAGTCAATGCGCACATTCTCTTCGCGCCAGGGAACCCTGCCGCTCTGATTCTGCACGAAATTGAGGTTCGACGCGCCGGTGGTGGCTAGATTGGCTGGCGTGCGGTTCGGCGACGGGTAATAGGCAGCAAGCAACGTGCCGACGGCGTCGGGATTCGCGATGGAGTATGGGTTAGATCCCTGAGAGGCAGTCGGGATTCCCGAGGCTTTGACGGCCCAGTTGGGTGCGGGAGACGTGCCGTCTGCATTGTGCGGGCCGTTGTTGACGAACGTGGCGGGAGGTGGAGCATTGCAGGTGGTGTTATCGCCTACGTGACCAAGAGCCTGCGCGTCTGTCAACCCGACCTGCTTGTCCAAAGCGGCGATTGCCGGCGCAATGTCCGCGCTGAAATCGCCGGCGCGTTCGGCAGCATTGGGAACGCAAGTGGTGACCAAGGCCCCGCGGATGTCGCGATTCCATTCCTCGTTCCACCAGAAGAACAATTTGTCCTTCTTGATCGGACCGGCGATGTAATAGCCCCAGTCATTGCGGCGCAGCTCGGGCTTGGGAGCATTGTTCAGGTTGTTGAAAAAGCCATTCGCATCAAGCTTATCATTGCGGCCTTCGTAAAAGGCGCCACCGTGGAACTGGTTTTCACCCGAGCGCGTAGTGATGCTGATGATGGCGCCGGAGGCTTGGCCGTATTCCGGGCCGTACGAGTTGGTGAGCATCTTGAATTCGGCGATGGCGTCGACGGAGGGGAAAATAAGGATAGTGCGGTTGGAACCGACGTCGTTGTTGTTGACGCCGTCAACAAGGAACAGGTTGTTGGTGCTGGGATTGCCGTTGACCGAGAAGTCCGAACCGCCCTGCAAGCCCTTGTCCTTGGAGTCAAATTGGTTGTTGGCAGAGACACCAGGCTGCAGCTGGGTCAATTCCAGGAAGTTGCGGCCGTTCAAGGGGAGCTCGCGCACCTGGGTGCCTTCGATGACCGCGCCGACGTCAGCGGTGGTGGTTTGGACCTGAATGTCGCTCGCTTCGACGGTGACCATGTCGGTAGAGGCGCCCAATTCCAGCTTGGCATTCACTTCAGTAACGGTCGAAACGTGCACTTCAACGTCCTTCGCTATGTATTCTTTGAAGCTCGTGGCTTTTATGGTCACCTCGTACGCACCGACGTCGACAACCGGGAAGGAATACGCTCCCAAGGAGGTCGTCGTGGTCGTGGAAGATTCGTTGGTGCCGAGATTGCGAAGCGCAACGGTGGCGCCGGCAACTGCCGCGCCTGTCGGATCCGTAACCGTGCCGCGGACCGAACCCGCATAGCTCTGCGCATGCGCGGCGAAAGGAATCGCGAGCAGGAGCACTAAGACGCAGCCAACGCAGCGAAAGAAACGAGAGACATTTCTTGAATCGTTGCCATTCAGAATATTCATTCGTGTACCCCTCGAGGAAAAGTTTTCTGAATAAAGACGGAATGGTTTCCGCGCTTGGCAGAAGCCGGACGAGAACTCATATTCCGCTTTAACCCCACCACAAACTGGCGAATGGACGTAGCCCCTAACGCACTACGGGACGTAATGCGTTTGTACTAGCGAGGTATTTATAACCAAAGGCCTGGGCTTGTCAAGCAGAAATAATGATATTCTTAAGAAAAATAATGATATTCTAGAATTGGGAGCAGTTGAGACGGGGAATGCTCCGGGCATTGGAAGCGCGGGCTGGGACATTTCTAGATCACACGCGGCCGCATCATCCCGGTAGACAAGTGAAAAACAGTGCCTGGCCGGGGGTTGGAAACTTGCGGATCCCTTCTCAAGCAAAGCTAGAATCGCGGTTTAGGGGGCACGGGTTGGACCGGAGCGGGAGCAAAGGTGCGCGGGTGCGGATGCTGTTCCATATCCCGAATTTGGAAGATGCTCGAAGGAGCATTCGATGACTCCGCCGCCAAAGAGAAAGACCGGATCGCGCACCGATGGCAAGGTAACCCTCAAGACGATTGCAGAACACCTGGGGCTGACGGCGGGAACGGTGTCAGCGGCGCTGAACAATTCGGCGGCGGCGCGTTCTATCCCCGAGCACACCAAGAATCGCATCATCGAAGCGGCGCAGGAATTGAACTACCGGCCGAATTTCTTTGCGCGAACCCTGCGATTGAAGAGGACTTATACGATTGGGGTGATCGCCGAGGAGATCGGCGACGCGTATGGCGCGCTGATCATCAGCGGCATCGAAGAATACCTGCGAAAGAACAATTATTTTTTCCTCACGGTGATCCACCGTCATGACCCGAAGTTGCTGCAAGCATACTCGCAAATGCTTTTGACGCGGGGAGTCGAGGGTTTTATTACAACGGATACTTCGATTCAGCAGAAGCTCGCGCTGCCAACGGTGGCGGTGGCGGGTCACCAGCCGGTGGAAGGGGTGACTAATATTGTCTTGGATCACAAACGCGCGGCGAGACTGGCTCTGGAGCATCTTCAAGGATTGGGGCACGAAAGCATCGCGTTCATTCGAGGCCAGACGATCAGTTCGGATTCCGCGGTGCGGTGGGCGGCCATCTGCGAGGTGGCGCAAGAGCTCGGGATTCCAATTCGTCCGGAGCTGACTATTCAATTGGAAGGCGTAGATTCCACGCCGGCTATCGGATATCCATTTGCAAAGCAATTGCTTGGCCGGAAGGAGCATTTTACGGCGCTTTTTGCGTACAACGACATTTCCGCGATCGGCTCGATTTGGGCGTTCCGCGAGGCAGGATTGCGAGTGCCGGAAGACATTTCCATCGTGGGGTTCGACGACATTCCTGGAGCGGCGTACGCCAATCCTGGACTGACAACGGTGCGTCAGCCATTGGTTCGGATGGGGCAAATTGCGGCACAGACCCTGGTGGATCAGATTGAGGAGAGGGGCGAGAATGTGCAGGAGATTGCCATCGAGCCCGAGTTTGTTGTGCGGGAATCCACCGGCCCGGCGCCACAGCGGCAAGCGCGCGTGAATCGAGAGCGCGTGGCGGGGCGGTCTGCGACGGAGAGTTTGTGAGATGCGAGAGGATTGGCCGCAGAGATACTTTCCGGAACTTCTTCCGAACTAACAATTAGGGCTTTGACTGTCTGGTAATCGGTGGAGCAGCAGCGGTGGCGGGGGTGTACTGCTCCTGGGCTTTAAGCTTTTGGTAGACGAGCAATTGCTCCTGGGCTTTTTGCGCGAGGCCCGAGCGCGTGTAGGCCAGCGAGAGCTGATAGCGGGTTTGCGATTCCTTGGGCGAAAGTTGGATTGCCTGCTCCAGCGCTTCCCGCGCACAAGAAAGATTGCCGGCCTGCAAGCACAATCCTCCGAGAGCACTTTGCGCGTTGCCGTTCTTGGGATTGGCGGCGACGCTTTTCATGAGAGCTTTGATCGCGCCGGCGAGATCGCCTTCTGTCTTGTTCACCAAACCTAAATAGTAGAGTGCGCCAGGGTCGCTGGGATTCTGCTTGAGGCAGACTTCCAGGTGTTTTCGCGCCTCGCCAAGCTCGTGTAAATTGTAGTCGATGCCAGCCATGGTCAGATTCATTTCGCGGTCGTCTGGTCGAGCGGCGAGGACTTTGGCAGCGGGGGGCGTGGCTTCCTCCCATTTGGAGTCGCCAAAAAGAGCAAGGGCCATGAAATAGGAGGCGCTCAGATCGTCGGGCTGGAGGGTCTGCAGTTTCTTCGCGGTTTCGAAAGCCTCTGCTGGGCGATTGGCGTAGAGTTGCGCGGATGCAAGGCTCTGCAAAATGTCCGGGCGAGATGGATCGAGTTTTTGAGCGCGCATGAGAAACGTGATGGACTGATCCCAGTCTGAATTCTCACCCGCGACACGCGCGGCGGCGATGAGCGCGTCCAGAGATTGCGGAGAACGTTCGAGGATTTGGATGAGCGTTCGAAGGGCTTCGTCGCGGTGGGCGGTGCCATCTTGCGCGCGCGCCAGATCGAGCAGAAAGCGATCGGTTTGCTCTTGCAGGGGCGCGGCCTTTGCAAGAAGGTCTTCGGCGGTGCGGAACGCGCCGTGGTCTAGCAAGAGTTCGGCGAGTTGAGGGACAAGGGTGGGATTCTTGCCCGCCACTTTGAGCAGCGCTTGAATTTCAGCCGAAGCGTTTTCTTGCTGCTGCAAGCCAACATAGTCACCCGCGAGGATGGGAAGAAGCTCGGGCGTGCGTTTTGCGGGGGGGATCTTGGCGGCGGATTCGAGCGAGGCGTCAAACTGTCCGAGATGGAGATAGAGGTTGGCCAGGGCAAGATCTGTTGCGGCGTCTTGCGGATTGATTTTGAGGGCATCTAGATACGAAGTTTTGGCGCCGTCGGTCTTGCCCTCCACAAAATAGGTATCTCCCAAATAGCGAAGCGCTTCGAAATCTCGAGGATCGAGCTGCAGGGCCTCGTGAAGAGCGGTTTCGGCATCCGCATAGCGCGTTTCGCGCAGGTAGACAAGGCCAAGTAGCGTGCGGGCTTTTGCGGAATCAGGACTTTTGGCGAGAAGACTTTGTAGGCGCCGGTCCGCGGTTTCCAGTTTGCCCTGGCGGATGAGCACGGTGATTTCGGCTACTTCGGAAGTCTGGGCACGCAGCGAAGGACGAGCGTTGATGATGAACGCGCAGAAGAGCAGCACCGCGGCAACGCTGTGGGCGCGCCGGCAATGAGCATTTCCTGCTGTGTAATGAGGCAGCATCCTATCCAGTTAGAAGTTTAGACCGCGGGGATGGCGAAGCAAATCAGAAAGTATTCACTCTTTCGTCGCGTCGCGCTTTCCCCTAGACTAATGGAGATTTGCAACGATCCCCCTAAACATGCGCGCGTTGACAACCTTCCTGGCGATTTTTTTTACGGCATCCACGGCCCCGGCGCAGAATCCCCCCATCCACTTCCGTGAGATTGGCGCACAGGCGGGACTCGACAGAGTGCCATTCAGCTCCATGAAGCAGCAGTACGTGGTGGAGACGATCTCCGGCGGAGTGGCGCTATTCGATTGCGACAACGATGGGAAGCTGGACATTTTGGTGGCGAACGATGCCACGCTGGCGCAAGCGCGCGCGGGTGGCGTGCCAATGGTCACGCTTTATCACCAGGGCGAGAATCTGAAATTCACGGACATCACGAAGGAAGCGGGCCTCACGCGAAAAGGCTGGGGAATGGGGATTGCGGTGGCGGATTACGACAATGATGGGCTGCCTGATATCTACGTGACGGGCTACAACGGCAACGCGCTCTATCACAACTTGGGAAACTGCAAATTTGAGGACGTGACGGAGAAGGCCGGAGTTGTCGGAGGGGGATTCAGCGCAGGGGCGGCCTGGGCCGACTACGACCGCGATGGACATCTTGATTTGTTTGTTTCGCGATACGTGCACACGGATTTGAATCATCTGCCTACGGCGGAAGGCAACGCGCCCAACTTTTTTCACAAGGGGCTGCACGTGGAAAATCCGTGGACGATGGAGGGCGAAACCGATTTTCTTTATCACAATCGAGGAGACGGGACGTTTGAAGAGGTGTCCAAGAAGGCGGGCGTCGATGATCCGGCGAAACATTTTGGATTAGGAGTGGTGTGGGCCGACTACGACAACGACGGTTGGCCCGATCTGTATGTGGCGAATGATTCGGGGCCCAACTATCTCTACCGGAATAAACACGACGGGACCTTTGAAGAAGTGGCAATGATGGTCGGCGTGGCGCTCAGCCCGGAAGGCCAAGAGCTCGGTTCGATGGGGGTGGACTTCGGCGATTTCGATCGCGATGGACAATTGGACATTGTGGTTACAAATTATGCGGATCAGCCAAAGGATTTGTATTGGAACCAGGGGGCGCAGGGTTTTACAGACTTGGCTTACACATCGAAGATCAGCAAGAGCGCGTTGCCCTACGTTGGGTGGGGAACGGGGATCATTGATTTTGACAATGACGGCTTGCCGGACGTCTTTATAGCCAACGGCCACACCTATCCGGGAGTGGATACGATTCCAAATGGCGTCAAGTACCGGCAGCCGATTCAGCTGTATCGAAATAATGGAAACCGGACGTTTGACGAAATGGCTACGGCAGCGGGATTGAATGACGGACCGCTGCAAGCCCGGCGGGGAGTGGCTTTCGGCGACCTAAATAATGATGGAAACATAGACATGGTGGTCTTTAATGTGGGTGCGCCGCCATCTCTGTTCTTGAATGAAACTCATAATTCGAACCATCGGGTCCTTTTCAAGCTGGTAGGCACGAAGTGCAATCGCGGCGCGGTGGGCGCCCGGGTGACGGTGACCACTGCAACGCGTTCGCAGATCGAGGAAGTGCGCGCTGGAGCAAGCTATCTGTCCACGAATGACCCGCGCGTGCATTTCGGGCTTGGCGCGGATGCCGTGATGGAGAAAGTGGAAGTTCGGTGGCCCAATGGAAAAGTAGAAGAGCTACATGGCATTGCCGCGGATGCGATTTATACGGTCGTCGAGGGCGAAGGGATCAAGAACACGGTGAAATTACCGGCGCCGGAACGCCGCTGAGGCGCGGGCCGATGGTCAATGAGGCACGGTTGACTCACGTTCAGACCAGTGCTCGATGATGTCGCGGACAACTTTGTCGCCGACGATCTGGGCCGCTTCCAAGGCGGGAAGGTAGGCGGAGTAATTTCCGGAGACCATGGTCTTGAGGCTGTCGGCGGGATTCGAACCGGGCGGTTCACGGTCGTAATTGCTGACGGTGCGCAGGACGAGTACGCGCTGAATGTCTACGCGGCCGGCTTGGCTCAAGAAGGTGAGCGCTTGCATGGTGCCGGAGTCTTCCATCGCCGCGATCATGTAATTCCCTTTCCCGCCGGTGTAGTAGCGAGTCCAGGCGTTCGCCCACTCATCTAATTTTGAGCCGTGCCAGAAGGTGCTTGAGGAGAGAGTATCTCCCCGCGTGACAAAGGGCGGCTTCAAAGCGCTGGGGAAGCCGGTGAAACGCGCTCGCGAGTTGCGGAGAGAATCGGAATCGGGAAGCGCGACTTGCTTCGTAAGTTGAAACGCCCAGCCAACGAGTTCCGAGTTTAGCGTGTACGCCGCACCGAAGCTATCGTCAGCGGGTTCTTCATAGGGCGTACCCTTGCGCAGAGGGACATACCCGGTCGGCCAGCTTTCTGGGATTTGGCGCGCGTCTATTTCGTACGCGAGATCGCCATCTAAAACGTGATCCGCCCAAACAGCGGAGCCCAGCGAGACGTCGGCGGGATCTCCCCCGCCAATTCCCGCCACGAGCCAGTAGGCTTTCGAAAGGTCGAAGCGCGGATCCAAACCGACAGCCATTACAGAGGCTGCAGCTTTGGCGGTTCCGACCCCCGTCAAGATGCCGAGCACTCCATCCTTATTTAGTCGGACATGGTGATATGCGGCCGGCAACGGAATGATTTGATCCAGGTGTTTGCGCTCGACCCAGAGTTGGTATTCGCCTGGCACATCGCCGGTATCCTCACCACGTTCGAACATGGTGACGACTACGACCTTGATCTGGATCGGTTTATCAGGTGCTTTGCTTTGCGCGGAGAGCGAGGTTGGAAGCAGAACGCCCAGTGCAACGATTGCAAAGCACCGCTGTAAGAATGTGTTCATGATTTCTCGCGACTCCTTGCTCGGCCTGCTATGCTTTCCGGCACGCGGATGAGAGTCTAACGCAGCGCTCGATGCCGCAGGTCACCATTCATTCCAAGCATGAGTCAATATCACTGAGCGGGTGCGGGTTGCCGTCATGAAAAAAAACAATTCTAGAGATTTGCGGATCGGTCTTCCGAGCTACACGGCGTGCGCTCTTGGGTTCGCGCTTTTGTTTACCACTAGCGCGATCGGACAAACCAAAGCGTCAACGGTTAGCGGTACTCCTTCGAGCCTGGAAGTTCGCGCCGAGCTCAATCTAAAGGCTGCGCGAAAAAACCCCCTGCAGCTTCGGCATTTTCTTCTGGGGATGCCTAAAGGCGCGGATCTCCACAATCATTTAAGCGGAGCGGTTTATGCGGAATCGTGGATTCGCGCGGCAGCAGAAGATCGTCTGTGCGTTGATACCACCAAGCTTGCATTCGCGAAGCCGCAATCTTCGCCGAGTGGCGGAGCGGAAAAGCCGGCGTGCGGAGAGGGGCAAGTCCCGGCGGCCGAAGCGTTCAAAGACCAGGATCTCTATGATGCGCTGGTGGATGCATTTTCAATGAGGGGATTCGTGCCGTCGGCGGGTGTGACGGGGCATGATCATTTTTTTGATGCCTTTGCTAAATTCGGCGGGACGGATCACCGGCACATGGGAGAGTGGATTGACGAGGTAGCGACGCGAGCGGCGGCGCAGAATGAGCAGTATCTGGAGTTGATGCACACGCCGGAGTTCACGCACACAGCCACGCTGGCGATGCAAATCGGCTGGCATGATGATTTTGACCAGTTCCGCGAGGAGTTGCTGGAGCGCGGGCTGCGCGAGGATGTGCCGCCGGCGAGCGCGGCTCTTGATCATGCGGAAACCTTGCGGCGCACGCGGGAGCACTGCAACCAGCCCGATGCGGCGACGGCCTGCAGTGTAGAAGTGCGATTTCTGTGCCAGGTCTTGCGCGGGTTACCGAAGCAGATTGTTTTTGCGCAGACGCTTTTGTGTTTCGAAACAGTTGCTGCCGATCCGAGATTTGTGGGCATCAACCTGGTGATGCCGGAAGACGCGTACATCCCGATGACGGACTATGCGCTGCAGATGCGGATCGTGAGATTCCTGCACGCACTGTATCTGAAGGTGCATGTGAGTTTGCACGCGGGGGAGCTCGCGCCGGGGTTCGTGCCATACGAAGGCCTGTGCTGCCACATCCGGCAGGCGGTCGAACAAGCGCAGGCGGAGCGCATCGGGCACGGCGTGGACATCATGTACGAAGAAAAACCGCACGAATTAATGAAAGAGATGGCGCGGAATCACGTGCTGGTGGAAATCAGCTTGACGAGCAACGATGTGATTCTTGGTGTGAGCGGAAACGAACATCCGTTTCCGCTGTATCGCATGTTTCACGTTCCTGTAGCACTGTGTACTGATGATGAAGGCGTGTCGCGGATCGATATGACGCATGAATATGTGCGCGCGGTGCAAACGTATGATTTGAAATATGCGGACTTGAAGCAGATGGTGCGCGCGGGGATTGAACATAGCTTCTTGCCCGGGGCAAGTCTGTGGAACTCTCCGGACGAATTTGCGCTTGCGGTTTCGGCGTGTTCGAAAGATTCCCTCGGGGCGGAAAAACCTTCGGCTGGTTGCGCGGCGTTTCTCAAATCCAGCGAGCGCGCGCAACAGCAATGGGAGCTGGAACGGCGATTCCGGGCGTGGGAATCCGACCTCTGACGCCCGCATTTTCACTCGCGATGGCAATTGCTGACGCTTTGCGTGCCGTGCGCGAATTCTGCGACTAATTTCTGCGTCCAAACATGTCTTGCGTGAAAGGGTACAACGCCTGTATCGTTGCCGCCTTTATTCTCGTTCGAATTTGATGGGAAGAGGAACGGAGTTTCTTGGAAATGGCGGCACAGGCGAATCCGCAAGCAACTGGATACGGGTTGCGGCGAGACGTTCTCTCGCCGATGGAGACGCTGGCGCAGTCCGTCTCCACCATCGCGCCGACCACCACGCCCGCGGCAACCATTCCTCTCGTTTGCGCGTTGGCGGGAAATGGCACGTGGCTCGCGTATGTGCTGGCGACCGTGGCGATTCTGCTGGTGGCGTTGTGCATCAGCCGTTTTGCGCGGTACTCCTCTTCGCCCGGCTCACTTTATACGTATGCTTCGATGATCCTGCCTCCGTCATTGGGAGCAACCGCCGCGTGGAGCCTGTTGCTCGCGTACGTGGCTACCGGGTCGAGTGTCATCGGCGGCTTCTACCACTACGCTAACTTGCTGCTTCATGACGCCACGGGCCACGGTACCTCCGTAGTAGTTCTCGCGTTGATGGTCACCGTAATTTCGATGTGGATTGCGTGGCGCGACGTAAAAATTTCCGCGCGGCTGATGCTGTGGATCGAGGCTGTTTCGGTTTCTCTTATTCTCACGGTCGTTGTGCTGGTCTTGGCGCGCCACGGCCTCCCGCTGGACAGAGCGCAAGTGCATTTGAAGGGGATGACCGGCAGCGGCCTGCGGCTCGGCCTGGTGCTGGCACTTTTCAGTTTTGTTGGTTTTGAGAGCGCCACGACACTCGGCTCCGAGGCCCGGAATCCGCTGAAGACCATTCCGCGCGCGGTGATTCAAAGCGCGCTTCTTGCCGGAGCGATTTTCATCGTGTGCGCTTACACGGAAGTGCTCGGGCTGCGTGCAATCGGGCAAGATCTGGGAGTCAGCCAAGCGCCGATGCGGATACTCGCGAAGGTGGGTGGCGTGCTTTTGTTTGGATTGCTGATTGAAATCGGCGTACTGGTGAGCATGTTTGCCGGAACGCTGGCTTGCATTACGGCGGCAGCGCGGGTGCTGCTGCTGATGTCGCACAACGGACTAACGCACGGCTCGCTGCGCGCCACGCACGTACGAAATGAGACACCGAGCCGGGCGATCATGGTGACGGGGCTCGCAGCGGTTTTACCCGTTGCCATTTTGGCGGCTCGCGGCGCCAGCGGATTGGATGTTTACGGGTGGATGGGATCGCTGGCCACTTACGGATTCATCGTTGCGTATGCGCTGGTGAGCGTGGCGCTGCCACGTTATTTGCGGAATCACAAAGCGTATCGTCCCGGGGCGCAGATTATTCCGTGGCTGGCGTTCACGGCGATGCTGCTGGCGCTGGCGGGCAATCTTTATCCAGTTCCCGAAGGTCCGTACGGCAAGCTGCCGTATATCTATCTCGCGTATTTGTGCGCGGGTTTGCTCTGGTTTTTCCTGCGAAGGCGCGGTAGCAGCTCGACGCCCGCTGAAAGCTAGGCCATCACGGCGATTCGCCAGCGCGAATGGCAGCTCGATTCCCTGCCCGCCCGCCAATTCGTTGCGGCGCATTGCTGCCTTGCTGCTACTGCCGATTTCCGCTCACCGCGTTTTCCACAGGAAGAAGAAAAACAAATCAGCACCAGTTAAAACTTTCATCGCGACAGCAACAAAATTGGAATAGCTTCTTTTCAACAATTTGCATTCTGTCCCGTGAGGCTCGGCGAGGCCAAGAACGTCGCCTACATAACGATGGTTCTTGGGAAGGCCCGGATGGTTGATTCGGCCAAGTGTATCTAGATAAGTTCAGGAGGCCGTTGCCCATGACTAAGAGCAGGAGAAACACACTCTGCGTCTTCTTCGTCACTTCATTCCTGTGTTGTTGCATCACCTTTCTAGTCGCGCCATACGCACAAGCGCAGCAAACGCTTGGCGGCATCACTGGTACGGTCTCCGACAGCTCCGGTGGCATTTTGCCAAACACCACGGTGAGCATTGTGAACGACCAGACCAAGCTCAGCCGGACCCAGACTACCAATGCCAGCGGCAGCTACGATTTTGTGAGCTTGCCCATCGGCAACTACACGCTTACTTTCACTCATGATGGATTTGAAACGCAAAAGGTGCCTTCCATCCAGGTGCAGGCGGACCGCACCGCGACGGTAAATGCGACGCTCAAGGTGGGCCAAGTGGGAACAACAGTCACGGTCGAAGCGAGCCCGCTGATGAACGCAGTGGACACCACCAACGGATACATATTGGAAAAAGATCAGATTCAGTTCGTTCCGCTGCCGACGGGCAGTTTCACAGGGCTCGCCATTCTTTCGCCTGGCGTCAACGCCGAACTACCCAGCGGTACCGGAGCAAACTCCGGACTGGGCAACCAGCCCATCTGGGCCAACGGCCAGCGCGATACCAGCAACTCTTTCCTGCTGAATGGCGTAGATGCCAGCAACCTCTTCAATGGCAAGAGCACCAGTCAAGTTGCCTCCGCCCGCATCGCGAACAACACCGGTGTGAGCGGTGCCGCAAGCACCAGTGCGGCCGTAATCCAGAGCACCGCGTCGCCCTATCTGGCTATCGGTCAAGCACTGCCTACGCCCGCTCCCGAAACCATTCAGGAACTTCGCGTGAATACCTCCATGTACGACGCGCAACAAGGCTCGACCAGCGGCGCACACATTGACATGAGCACTGCTTCCGGAACCAATGGCCTTCACGGCAGCGCCTACGCGCATCGTGGAACAGATGCCCTGAACGCGGTGCCCTTCTTCTTTAACGCCGACCCCAATATTCCTGCCGCCGATAAGCTGCCGGAGTTGCACCGCTACAATGTCGGTGCCACGCTCGGGGGAGCGATCAAGAGAGACAAGCTTTTCGGCTTTATTAGTTACCAGCACCTCTACACTTCCGATCAGGAGATCGGGCTGTCTCGAGTAACTGTTCCCCATGGACTTACCGACCTCCGCACGCCGCAGGCTTTGGCGGCAGTTTCCAATGCGGATTTTGGCACTTCGCTTACCGGCAACGGGGACCTCAGCCCAGTCGCGGTTGCGCTGCTTCAGTACAAGCTGCCCAACGGCCAGTATCTGATCCCCTCTGATAACGGGAACACCCCCACAGTGAATTTCCCGGAGAATGCGATTGTTCCCGGGACCGCGCGATTCAAGGCCGATCAGGCGGTCGCCGATCTAGACTGGAACCCTACCGCCAAGGATGCGGTATCGATGAAGTACTACTACCAGCACGATCCAACCGTCGCCCCTTACGCTTATTCCGGTGTGGCAGGTTTCAGCCAACACCTGGACGCCGGCAGCCAGGTGATTTCAATTGGCAATACCCAAATGCTGAAACCCAATCTAAGCATTACGGAAACCTTTGGCTTTATTCGAGAAAAGGTTTATAGCACCATTGCGCAGCCGTTTTCGCCGCAGCAATTGGGCATCCAGACTTTTGGTTCGAACGTTTTTCCAGGGATCACCATCGTCGACGATTTCGGGAATTTTTCCCCGTTCAATTCCGGTTGCCCCAATTCCAACCCGAATTGCACACACCCCACTCCTGTCTCTAACGCCGCTCTGACCATCGGTGAAGGAGGTGCGGCGCAAGGAGCATTTACCGGCGTCTTCCAGAACCGCTTCATGCCTTCGGCCAATGCCATCTGGACGAAGGGAAAACATACGGTTACGTTTGGCGGCAGCTACGCCTATACGCAACTCAACGCTCGGGACAGCCGAACCGGCGGCGGCATCATCGGCACGGCAGATTTCTCGCAGTTCCTGCAAGGCCTGGTTACCCCCTACACGGTCGATGGGTTCGTGACCTCCGCGTACCTTCAGGGCGATGCCAACCGCTACTACCGGGCTGGCCAATCCGGCCTCTACATCCAGGACAAGTATCAGCTTCGCCCGAACTTGAGCGTGACGTTGGGCCTGCGCTGGGATTGGAACGGGGGTTTGACGGAAAAATATGGACGCATCTACAACTTTGACCCCTCCCGGTACTCTTATGACGAAAACACCGGTGACATCACGTCAACTGGGTTCATTATGGCTGGCAATAACACAAAGTTTCCGACCAAGGGCGTGAGCAACACCACGCTTACTGGGCGTCAGTGGGGCTTGGCCCCTCGCTTTGGCGTTGCCTGGACCCCGGCCATGTTTCACAACAAGATAGTGGTCCGGGCTGGTAGCGGCTTGTATTACGATCGCGGCGAGCTCTTTACCTATCTTTCTCCCGGCTTTGCCTCCGGCGTAATCGCGGGCGGCCCCTACGGCGTTAATCAGGCCCCGCCTTTCGTGAACTCCCAGGTTTGCACGACCATTGGTACTTTTTATCAGGGCTACATACCAACGTGCGACCCTGCTAACGCCGCCCCGGGTACGCCAAGCACCCCAAGTACGGGGACCGGAGGTTCGCTGTCCTACCCTTGGGGTGCGGCTCTACAATCTCCTCCTACTGGCAATCCCGCCGACATCATTAACTTCTTACCGAACCGTGCAGCCATCGAGAGTGGCATGCCACTCTTTTCCTTCGGCGTCTATGATCGAAGGAACAAGCTTCCCTACACCATCAATAACACGCTCGACGTTCAGTGGCAGCCGCGGAATGACTTGGCCATTGAGATCGGCTACGTTGGAAATCTTGGCCGTCACCTCGTAATCCCTGTGCCTTTCAATCAGGCGCAGATTGCTTCCCCATCTCACCCCGTGCATGGCCAGAAGTACTCTTACGGGTACCAAGTATTGGGCCCCGCCGGCTGCGATCCATTTGCAGCTGGATCTTGCTCGCCCATCTCTCTTCCAGACGGAACCCAGATGCTCAACACTGCGGAGGGCGGCAACATTGACCTGCGTGTTCCGTACGTGGGTTACTCAGCCGAGTCCGAGAGCTACAAAGCGGCTGGCGTATCAGCGTACAATGCACTCCAGACCCACGTCGAAAAGCGCCTCAGCCACGGCTTCCAGATCGGCTTTTCTTATACGTATTCCCACGCGCTAGATGAACAGAGCGCCATGGGCCTGTTCTACAACGGCAACAATCCGCTCAACCTGCGCGAGGCCTATGGGTCGTCGGATTTTGACCGAACCCACGTTTTCAACTTCACGTATCTGTATCAGTTCCCCAAGTTCTTCGCGGAAACGTCCACCGAAGGCAAGTTTGCCGATGGCTGGGCAATCCAGGGCATAGCGGTTTACCAAAGCGGCCAGCCGTATAGCATCATTGATTACTCGGGGGCGGTGGGCAGCGTGTTCTACGGAGTCTCGGACGGCATCACAAATCCCATTGTCCCTTTGGCGACGGGGTGCAACGCGAAGAACGCCCTCACCGGTTCCAACGGTCTCAATGGCCCGGCGTTGAATGCGGCGTGCTTCACCATTCCGCTGCTCAAGCCTGGCGACCTCAACGGAGCAATTCCACCAGGCGACGCTTTCGAAACCAACTTCACCACCGGCCAGCGCAATATTTTCCGGCAGTCCTGGCAGAAGCGTATGGATATTTCCGTGGTGAAACTCACCAAGCTCACCGAACGGACCAACCTGAAGTTTAGCTTTGACGTTTTCAATGTGACCAACACTCCCAGCTTCGACATTCCCATCGACGATGTGACACAGAACCAGTTTTACAATGGGTTTCCTGTTGTGGGGACGACTCCCTTGCCATCTGGCTGCGGAACCGCGAACCAAACTAGCGGCTTCTTTAACTGCCCGTTTGGCCTCGGGAACGTGAACAAGACCATCGGCAGCCCGCGGCAGATTCAGATGTCGCTCAGCTTGACCTTTTAAGAGGGCTTCTCAAAGTTGGCATGGCGGGGCTCCCGGCTAAACCGGGAGCTCTGCATTCGATTTGTGTTCTTCGTATGGCACCAGTCCGCGCAGCAGTCCGCCACCCCTCAGAAAAAAAAACAGCGGCGAAGATCCTGGCGGCGGGCGGACTGCTCCTTTGCCGATCGGAGTGTCAAAGCAGACTTCCCTGCCCCAAACGACGACTCCAATGGTGTCCCAAACTGCGACGTTCGACCCACATTGGCACTAAAGGTGTGGTTTGGGGCGCACGCGAAACCTAGAAGCAGAGGTTATCTGCTTGAATTGCAACGACCTGCGGAATGCGCTAGCAGCCTTTGGAAAGCTGCGTGGGCGGCTGCGTGCAAGGAAGTGATGGTGAAAGAAGGCCCTCACAAACAGCCGGCCAGAAGAAGAGAGTGCACTGGAGTGCGGTGAGAATCAGCCGTAGTGACGGTATATGAAGCAGAACAAGGGAAAAACTTCAGGTAGTTTTCAAGATGCAGGAGCGAGCACGCTCCGAGCTAATTTTCGAAAGATTGAGCGCCGTGAATGGGGGTTGTGGGTGGCGGCGGCCATCATCACGCTGCTGCTGACCATTGCGCTTGCTTCCTTTCTGCTCCCGAACGTGACCTCGCACCAAGATTTTCATACGCAGTACGTTCTGCCGCAAGCGGTCCGAGGCCTCGTCGGCCTGGTCTTCTTGTTCGATATCTACACGATCTATCAGCATTTACAAATTCACAGGATTCGCCGGGAGCTGATTGAGAGAGAAGAAATGTTTCATCTGATCAGCGAGAATGTGGCAGACATGATTGCCGTCGTGGACCTGGAAGGCCGCAGGATTTTCAACAGTCTCTCCTATCAGAAATTGCTTGGATATTCGCCCGAGGAGCTGCAGTCCTCTTCCGGATTCGAGCAGATTCATCCGGAGGATCGCGACCTGGTTCAGAAGGCTGCCAAGGAGGCCCGGGAGACGGGAGCAGGGAAAATTCTGGAATATCGCTTCCGGCACAAGAATGGCCAATGGTTGGTGCTGGAATCCGTGGCCAGCGTGATTCGCAACGAGAAGGGCGAAGTGGAAAAACTTGTGATTGTGAATCGCGATGTTACCGAGCGCAAGAAGACGCAGGAAGCGTTGTCGCGTTCGGAAGCAAGCTTCCGGTCCCTGGTGGAGGGGGCGCCACATGGGATTTACCGGGCAACGACAAGCGGGCAATTCCTGGAGGTGAATCCTGCACTCCAAAGAATGCTGGGCTATGAGTCCCTGCAGGAACTCTTCAAAGCGGACCTCGCCACGCAGATCTTTCGCCACCCCGCGGACTACCAACGGATGAATGAGTTCCTGACAGAGTCAAAAGAAATGAAAGACATAGAACTGGAATGGCAGCGGCGAGGCGGAGAAACAATGGTGGTGCGATGCTCGGGTCAGCTTGTAAGCGCGAAGGATGGCGGTCCCGGGTATTTTGAGGTTTTTGCCGAGGATGTAACGGAGAGACGCACCCTGGAGCGCCAGTTGCGAATGGCGCAAAAGATGGAAGCCATCGGAAGACTGTCGGGGGGAATCGCTCACGACTTTAACAATTTGCTTGGAGTCATCATTGGTTACAGCGGTGTCTTGAAGAAGTCGCTGGACAAGAGCCAGCCCACCTACGAGTACGCCACGGAGATCGAAAAAGCAGGGCAGCGCGCGGCCTCCTTGACCCGGCAATTACTGGCGTTCAGCCGGCAGCAGGTTTTGACGCCTTCCGTGCTGAGCTTGAACTCGCTTGTCTCGGACATGGAAAAAATGCTTCCGCGTCTGTTGGGCGAGGATATTAACGTGTCCCTATCGCTGGATCCAGAGCTCGGAAACGTGAAAGCCGATCAGAGCCAGATCGAGCAAGTGATCATGAACCTGGCAGTGAATGCGCGGGACGCCATGCCCTCGGGCGGGAAGCTCCACATCCAGACCGCCAACGTGGAAATGGACCACGCGTTCCAGCGCGATCATCTCGGTTCCAACCCGGGTAGTTACGTGATGCTTGCGATCTCGGACACCGGAACAGGTATGACCGCCGAGACCATCGCGCATATCTTCGAGCCGTTCTTTACGACCAAGGGAGTGGGAGAGGGCACGGGCCTCGGTCTCGCGACGGTGTACGGCGTGGTGAAGCAAAGCAATGGATACATCTGGGTAGACAGCGCTGTGGAGAAAGGTTCGTCATTTCAGATCTACCTTCCGAGGCATTTGGACACCGAGCAAGTTTTGGCCGAAAAACCCAAGGTCCAAATAAGGGAAAAACCACAAGGATCTGAAATGATTCTTCTCGTGGAAGACGCGGATGCCTTGCGAAAACTGGCGCAGGCCTTTCTTGAATCAAACGGCTTCCGCGTGTTGTCGGCCGCGAATGGAGAAGCAGCTCTGGAGATCGCGTCGCGTCATTCAGGCATTTTCGACCTTCTGCTGACCGACGTGGTGATGCCAGGCATGAACGGCCGGGTTTTGGCCGAGAAATTGTCGCTGCGGCAGCCCGGTTTGAAGGTTCTGTTCATGTCCGGATACACCGACAGTTTTATCGCCGGCCATGGCGTTCTGCAAAAGGGAACCAACCTTCTGCACAAACCGTTCACGGAAGAAGTTTTCATAAGTAAGGTCCGCGAGGTTCTCGATGGCGGCAAGACCGCCTCGGCAGACGTAAGACCGGAGCTAGACCCTGTGGGGAGCAATGCACATTCCAAACGATAGGAAAAACCGTCCGATGGGTAAGGTACTGGTTGTGGACGACGACGAGGCGCTGCGGCGGCTGATGCACCTCGAACTCAACGATACTTACGAAGTTATTGACACCGGAGAACCCGAACAGGGTTTGGCCATGGCGCTGGAGCACAAGCCCGACGCCATCCTGCTCGATTTGCGCATGGCAAAGTATTCCGGTTATGAGCTGTGTCAAACGTTCACCTCGTTTAGCCGCACGCAGACGATTCCCGTGATTATCGTGAGCGGCGAAGGAGGAGCGCAAACCAAAGACCACTGCAAACAGTTGGGTGCCACGGCGTATTTCGAAAAACCGTTAGACTTCGAGGCCCTCAAGACGTGCCTGAAAGGAATTATGAAAACGGCCCGGCACGTTCCACGAACCGAGGTGCGCGTCCGATTGCGTGTGGCCCTAAAGCTGCGAGGCAAGGATGCGCAACAAAATGAGTTTGAAGAGACCGCGGCAACGGAGAACGTAAGTCTCAGCGGATTTCTGTGCACTTGCAATCGAGAGATCCAGGTTCATTCCGTCGTAGAGGTATCCATGGTGTCGTGGCGTGACGAGATCGTGGGAAAGGCGGAGATCATGCACTCCGAGGCGAAAGTACCCCCGCTCTATCGCTACGGATGCCGCTTCACGGAAAAGAAGGGTCCCTGGGTGTTACAGTAGGCGATTCGCTCTGCCTGGAATGTCGATTTATACTCTCCGTTAGTTCTGTGATTTGATCAACTTACTCAGCGCTTGAATGTCACTTGTCGTTGAAAACCCAGAGTCAGAGATGGTTGCTGTTTCCGTGCGTATCCCGTTCCAGGTTTCGTCGGGGATGGTCAAGAAGACGTTCGCTACTTGGGCGTCATACTGTTTTCCTGCTCCTTCTTCTATTACTTTTCGTGATGATTCAAACGGGAGAGCGCGGCAATAGGGCCGATCGGAAGTCATGGCATCAAAGGTATCGGCCACTGCGAAAATTCTCGCCCCTGGGATGATGTCTTCTGCCTTTAGGCCTCGCGGATAACCGCTGCCGTCGCAGCGCTCATGGTGAGCGAAAATAATCTCTGCCGCGTCCGTCAGGAAGGGGATGCCTTTGACCAGGTCGTATCCGATCTGTGCGTGCCGCTGCATGATTTGGCGTTCTTCGTCGGTAAGAGGACCCGGTTTGAGCAGAATTGCGTCTGGGATCGCGAGTTTGCCGATATCGTGAAGCCAGGCTCCCATGGCGATGTTTCTCATCTCTTTTTCCAAGCCACCCATGCCTTTGGCAATTTCGATGGAGTAGAGAAAGACGCGCCGAGAATGCCCTGCCGTCGGGCTGTCTCGCAGATCGATGGCAGCGCCCAGGGCCTCAAGGGTGTGGTCGTAGCTGCACTCGATCTGACGCAAAGCCTCTCGAAGTTGCTGGGTCTGTTCCGCGACGAGTTCCTCAAGATGGTAACGGTAATTCTCGACTTCCAGTTCCAGACGCTTTTTTTGTAAGGCGCGCGTGAGACTGCCTGAGACTACGTTTGGATCCACCTGGAAGGGTTTGACGACGTAATCGTCGGCGCCCTGCTGCATCGCTTGTATGCCGACGCGGATGTCATCCACGCCCGTGACTACCAGGAAGGCCATCTGGGGATAGAGCTGCCGCACCTTCGACAGAAGCTCCATGCCGGACATTCCGGGCATTTGCAGGTCCGAAATCACCGCATCGATCTGCTCGGTCTCGAGGATCCGGAGCGCTGCCTCGCCGCCCGCGGCTGTTTGGCACCGATGGCCAAGCTGGGCGAGCACCACGGCCATGACCTTTCGCACGGAAGCCTCATCGTCAACAATCAAAACCCGGAGCGCCACGACGGGAAAGGAGGTAAGTGGCTCAATTCTTCGGCGCGTTGCGGTGTCTGCGGCTTCGTAGAGGGGTGGCATGGCTGGTGTGGTTCTGCAGAGTCGAACGTCACTTCGGTGGCGGCGTGCGGTTCGAATCTCTCCCGTCGCCCTGAAATTGCAATGCAGAAAGGGGTTTGGTGCACGGGGGAGGCCATCCCGTTCGCGATAAGGCAGCGCGAAAGCCAAGCGAATTCAATCGATTAGAAGCGCTTGCGGGGACTCGATAGATCTCATCGAGAGTTACTGTTTCAATCAGGGATTGTGTTCCGCAGTGGAACGCGATTTTCCACTTTCACTTGGCGCCAAAAGTTGACGTGTTCTGGTGCCGGTGTTAGATTTTTTGCTCTGCGCGAGGAACTACGGGGGCATCGCCCTGAGCAGGCCTGGAAAGAAACGTCGTTTGGTCGATCTCAGCCGCCGCAAGTTCCTCTTCCAGTACGGCCAGGGAGCTCCTCTGGCTTTCCTTCCGGCGGGCCTTGGCTTGCCTTCCTTCGGTCGCTTCCTTTTTCCGGATGCTCCACTCCAGTCGGGCGAATTTCATGTGCACCCTCGATATCGGGTACAACGAGATCTCGATGCAGTCCTGAAAAAGGTGCGAGCAGGATTCGATGAGTTCATCGCGGAGAAATACGCCGATCAAATTGAAGCCATTTTAAGAGAATGGAGTTCCCAGCTCCTGGAGTCACCGCAAAAAACGGGCGCGCTCGAAAAAGTGATGAGTTCGAATTTCTCGGCCGCTTCGCCAAACGCGGCACAGTCACGGTTGGTCCGGACCGTTTCCGCCCTAAAAGTTTCGCAGATTAAATACTCAGAAGAACCGCTTCTTGGGCGCGAAGTTTTTCTCGAAGAGTGGCGTTCTTCGATGAAAACATTTTCCAAGTTGATCACCGCTGAATTTCAGGTGACGAGTATCCGCCGGGGGACTACCTCGCTTTCATCGCCCGGAATCCCTGACGCGCTTGAAACCCACGTGCGTTTTGAGCTGGTCGGCGCGGGGCCGGATTTCCACCGTGAGCAACGGGTGGGCAACTGGCAACTCGACTGGGAGACACTTCCTTCGGGCGGATTCCGCCTTCGCAGGTGGCGAATGATCGACGAAGTGCGCAGCCGCTCATCGACACCGGTCTTCGTTGATGTTACTTCGCAAGCCTTTGGCGGCAATCCTTCCTTTGCGGCGCATCTGCTTCACGGAACGGACTACTGGCGGACGGTGCTCGACGGAGCTTGCGGCGTTGACATCTACGGGCACAACGGTGTCTCCACTGCTGACGTGCACGGTGACGGGTTGGACGATCTCTACGTTTGTCAGCCGGCGGGACTTCCCAATCGGTTGTTTCGAAACCGCGGGGACGGCACGTTTGAAGACATCACGGCATCCTCCGGGGTTGGGGTTCTCGAGAACACTTCATGCGCCCTTTTTGCCGATATCAACAACAAAGGCCGCCAAGATTTGGTCGTCGTGCGGGCGGAAGGTCCTCTACTTTTTTTAAACGAGGGCGGCGGAAGATTTCGTCTCAAGCCCGGTGCGTTTCAGTTCGCCAATGCTCCGCAAGGCGCGTTCACGGGAGCAGCCATCGCAGACTATGACCGTGACGGCTGGCTAGACATTTATTTTTGCTTGTATTCGTACTACCGGGGAACCGACCAATACCGCTATCCCTCACCCTACTTCGACGCGGAGAACGGTCCGCCAAACTTCATGATGCGAAACCAGCGGGATGGAAGTTTTCGTGACGTCACGCGCCAGTCGGGCCTCGATCAGAACAACACGCGTTTCAGTTTCTGTTGTGGCTGGGGCGATTTCAACGGCGATCAATGGCCCGACCTCTATGTCGTCAATGATTTCGGCCGAAAAAATCTTTACTGCAACAACGGTGACGGTACCTTCACCGACGTTGCCCGAGAGGCTGGCGTGGAGGACGTCGGAGCAGGCATGAGCGTCAGCTGGCTGGACTACGACAATGACGGCAAAGAGGATCTCTATGTCGCCGATATGTGGACTGCCGCTGGAAATCGCATCTCGATGCAGGAAGCGTTTCAGAAAAATGCCAGCGTAGAGACGCGGGCTCTCTACCGCAAGCATGCCATGGGGAATTCCTTGTTTCGCAATCGCGGCAACGGGGCATTTGAAGATTGCACCGCGCGCTGCGGAGCGGCGATGGGACGGTGGTCCTGGTCGAGCGACGGCTGGGACTTCGATCACGACGGCTTCCTCGATCTTTACATTGCCAACGGCATGATTTCTGGCGCCACGCGGGAAGACTTGAACAGTTTCTTCTGGCGGCAAGTGGTCGCCAATTCGCCGGAAACATCCAAGCCTAACGACAGCTACGAGCAGGGATGGAATGCCATCAACGATCTTATTCGCTCGGATGGCACCTGGAGCGGGTTCGAACGCAATGTTTTTTACCTGAACAACAGGGACGGGACGTTTTCCGATGTATCCGGAATTGTGGGTCTGGACTTCATCGAAGACAGCAGATCGTTCGCGCTCGCCGATTTCGATCAGGATGGCAGGATCGAAGTGCTCCTGAAGAATCGCAGCGGCCCGCAATTGCGGCTTCTCAAGAATGTTATATCGGAACTGGACCCCACCATCACTTTTCGCCTCACCGGCAAGAAAAGCAATCGCGACGCGATTGGAGCGGCGATCACCGTCGAAACCGAAGCAGGCCTCCAAACTCGCTTGCTGCAGGCTGGATCGGGGTTTCTAGTCCAGCACAGCAAAGAACTCTTTTTCGGTTTGGGTAAGACAAGAACGGCCGTAAAAGCGTCGATCCGCTGGCCGAGCGGACTGCTTCAAGAGCTTCACGGCCTTCCCATCAATCACCGAATCTGGGTGGAAGAAGGCTCGCCTCCTTCGCGCATGGAACCCTTCAAGATGGTTTCGCCATGGCGGGCTGGCGCACACGACACTTTTGTTCAGGAAAGAGAGACCCTTCCTGTTTCGGCGGAAACCTGGCTGCTCGCGCCGGTCGCGGCCCCGGACTTCTCTCTCACCAATCTGGCGGGACACGCGCAAACACTTTCTGCTCGGCGCGGTAGGCCAGTTCTGCTCTACTTTTGGTCCGCAGCGTCACCTAATTGCAAGAAAGACCTAGAAGGTTTTGAAAGTTCCTATGCCCGGTGGGCGAATGAAGATCTGCAGCTTCTTGCGGCAAATGTTGACGAGACCGCGGGCGCCAATGGCAATCTGGCGCTGGCCGATTATGCTCATTTGTCCTTCCCGATCGTGCGCGCTACTCCAGATGTTGCCGCCATTTACAACATCCTTTATCGCTCTCTGTTCGATCGTCATCGCGATTTGAGCCTTCCCACATCTTTCTTGATCGATGCACAAGGGGCCATCGTCAAGATTTACCAGGGCTCCGTTCCAGCAGACCGTTTTGAAAAAGACTTTCGAACGATTCCGCAAACAGCGGCGGACCGGCTGGCCAAGGCGCTGCCTTTCCCCGGAGTGATTGAAAGCGCCGAGTTCGGGCGCAACTACCTTTCCTACGGTTCCGTATTCTTCGAGCGCGGGTATTTGGAGCAAGCGGAGGCTTTTTTTCGACTGGCCCTTCGAGATGATCCGTCGGGCGCTGAAGCCCTTTACGGGCTCGGGAGCGTTTATTTACAACAACAGAAGAATCAGGAAGCGCGCGAAAGTTTCGAACGCGCGGTTCGGCTCCACGCCAACTATCCTGGCACCAGAACGAGAGCCTGGAACAATTTGGGTATTTTGGCGGCCCGCGAGGGCCGCACGGATGAGGCCGCGGAGAATTTTAGACGAGCGCTGCAGATTGATCCCGACTTCCTGATTTCTTTGCAAAACCTCGGCAATGCCTATCGTCAACAAAAACGCTGGAAGGAGGCGCAAGACGTGCTCCGGCGGGCCCTGCAAGTAAGCCCCGACGATCCCGAAGCGAACTACAGCCTTGGCATGGTCTTTGCCCAACTCAACGACACAGAGCGCGCCTACGAGTATTTGCAAAAGGCGTTGGCTTCGCGTCCCGCTTACCCGGAAGCGCTGAATAACCTTGGAGTTCTGTACTTGCGCACGCAGCGCCCGCAGGAAGCGGAGAGAAGCTTCAAGGAATCCATTCGCGCGGCGCCAGCCTTCGATCAGTCCTACCTGAATCTTGCCAGGTTATATGCCATTGAGGGCAAGACGCAGAAAGCGCGCGAAGTTCTTCTCGAGCTTCTCAAGCAGCATCCCGGCCATGCGCAAGCCCAAAAAGAACTGGAACAGCTCCCGCAATAGAGACTGTCTGAGTTGATTGCGCGGGGGAAGTTCCACAGCTAAGATAATCGTCGAACCAAGAGCAAGCGCTTGAGCAGAATTTTGCTCGTTATCGCTTGCCGAACGGTGCCTTGCCGCATGTTTGCAGCTTCACTCAGATCATTTCGAATCGCGAGCTCTCTCCTGACGCTCTTGCCACTGCTTGTGTCCTTGGCCTTCGCGCAAACGAAGAGCAAAGAAGGCCCCGCGCCCGTTGAAGGAACCGTCTGCGATGCGCAAAATCATCCCCTTCCCGCCGCGACCGTTTCATTGGAGAACACCAGAAGTGGGCAAACTTTCGTTGTGCACACGGACGAAAAAGGACGTTTTCGCTTCGCTGCGATCCCTGCGGGGACATACACGCTCCACACCAACATGCCGGGTTACCATGAGGCGAGCAAAGCCCCGCTGCTCCTCGCTCAAAATGAAGCGATTTCTGTCGTCTTGCTGCTGGAACCGGACGCTTCCGCTCCATTTCGGAAAACCGTTACCCAAACAGTCGAGTTTTCCGATGAACCCGAATTCACAGTGGCGGGACTTACCGATCCGACAAATCTAGGCGGACACGGATCGGACGTAGCTGTGCGAACAAAAGAAGCGCTGGCGAAAGAAACCACTTCTCTAAACCGCGGCGCGCCGGATCGTCTACCTCCTCCCCTGACCCCACCTGCAGGCGCGAAATCATCGGAAGAATCCGCCGAAAGCGGACCGGAGGGCTTTCTAGAGAATAAGAAGCGCGGCGAACAATTGGTCGGGGAGGGCAAACCTCAGCAAGCGATTCCCTACCTCGAGCGAGCTTCCCTGTTGAAAACCGGAGATAGCGATGTCCGTTACGCTCTCGCGGTAGCTTACGAACAGAGTGGCGACACTCTACGCGCGGACCAAAACGTTCGAATGTTGCTGGCGCGCGAGGACCGCCCCGAGCTTCACGCCCTGCTCGGAGACATTGCGGAGCGCGAGGGACATCCGCTCGAGGCCGTTCAGGAATACCAGCGCGCCGCTGAAATGCAGCCGAACGAAGCGAATCTCTTCTCCTGGGGCGCCGAGCTACTGTTGCATCGCGCAGCGGAGCCCGCTGCGGAAGTATTCACAAAGGGATACCGGCTCTTTCCAAATTCAGTCCGCATGCTCGTGGGTCTCGCTGTGACCTCGTATGTGCGCGGCTCCTACGAACAATCGTCGGAACAACTCCTGCATGCCTGCGACTTGAATCCCGCCGACCCGAGTCCCTACTTGTTCCTCGGCAGGATACAGGAAGCCGAGAAAGTGGAACCGCCAGGATGGACGAAAAGATTGCAGCGATTCGTCAACCTTCAGCCGGAGAATCCCCTCGCTTATTATTACTACGCCGTGGGCCTAGCGAAGGAGGGCAACGTTCGGGAAAACTTAGAACTGGTCGAGTCCTTACTTCAAAAAGCCATCCGGCTCGATTCCCATTTCGGCGACGCACATCTGCAATTGGGCATTCTATATTCCGAGCGGAAGGACTTTCCGAAGGCCATCGCCGCCTACCAAAAAGCTATCGAAACCACGCCGCTTCCGGACGAAGCTCATTTTCGGCTGGCGGAAGCCTATCGGCAGACGGGTGAAACGCAGAAAGTCCGCCAAGAGATCGAAACCTATAATCAGATTTCCCAGGAAAAGGCGAAAGAAGCGGAACGCGACCGTCACGAAATCCAGCAGTTTGTCTATACTTTACGCGGCCGCACTACACCTGCGCCGCCACCGCCTGCGACTCCTTAGGGAGCCGCAGGGGTCGGGGCGCGCAATAGGTGTACAAACATGCGATAAAATTTATCCGTGTCCAGATCCACTTGAATCTCGACTTGCCGTTTCGCGAGTTTTGTTTTGTCGTTTTCCATCCAAGTCAGCGTGTTTCCGTAACCCGCCCCGTGTCCGATGTCCACATCCATGTACCGACTCTCTTTCTTGGTGATCAGGGCCGGATCCATCCAAGCGGCTGCGGCCAGTTCATCCCACATGTAGTCCAAACTCCCGCCGGGCTTAAAGTAGCGCGTCACGTAACGAGCCAAGGGCGTTCCGCTGGTTTCGATCTCGAGGATCATCGCAGACGTCAAGCGCGTCTTAATGGAGATGTCTACCGGCGTGCAGGTAATTTTTTTCCACGGGGCGCGCAAGACGATGTGCGCCGCCTCCGGATCGAACCAAAAATTAAACTCGTGGCGGGGATTGTTCACGAATTCCGGATTGTCGGTCGCAGGATTCAGGCTTCCACCCATGAAAACGAGTTCCTGCGCCAATTCTGGAAACTGAGGATCGAGCGAGATCGCCAGCGCAAGATTAGTCATCGGGCCGCCTTCGTAGATGGTGACCTCATACGGATATTTGTGCACCATGCGAATCAGAAAATGAGCAGCATCTTCCGAGGCAGGCTTTATCGTAGGCCGGCCTTCCGGGAGCTGCGGCACGACAAACGGTTCGTGCCACCATCGCGGGTCCCAGGCTCCCGCGTACGCAACTTTTCCGTAACGCTCCTGCCATAACTGCGCCTCTTCATGATCCCGCACCAGGGGAAACGCGGCACCCAGCATCACAGGAATGTCCGTGCGGCCGATGATCTCAAGCAAGCGCAAGGTATGCGCAACTTCTTCGTCGCGCCACTGATTTCCGCTCACCACCGTGATCCCCAGCACTTCCACTTGCGGCGACTGGAGCATGAGCAGGACCGTCTGCAAATCGCTGCCACCGGGGCCCGCGCAGTCCTGGTTGATGATCACTTTGTGACGCGTCTGGCCCCATCCCACGGGGCTCGCCGCCAGCAGCACGAGCAGAGCAAAACACAGCTTTCTCATTTTCGTCATAAATCTCTCGAAGCGGCGGTCACTGAGGCAAGCGACTCGACGTTTGCTTTTGCCCCGGAGGGCGAGTCATCAAATCGATGTAGAGCTTATAAAACCTTTCCGCATCGATGTCGAACTGCACGTTTGCCAAGCGGAGATAGGGAGGAACCTTTGCGCTGGAATCCCAGAAAAGTGTCTTGCCGTAACTCGCTCCGTGGTCAATATCAATGTCCATGTACAGCTGCTTCTGCCCGGTGATGATCGAGGGATCGATGAGCGCCGCGCCCGCGATTTCATCCCACATATAGCCGGTCAGTGAGTACTTCCCGAGATATCGAGTGACGGGCGTATCGGTCTTGGAGATCGCTGTCTGGATTTCCGGGCTCAGCCGCGTCTTCACGGAAATATCGATCGGGGTAATGGTCAGTTTTTTCCACGGAGCCCGCAAGACAATCCGCGCCGCTTCGGGATCGAACCACCAATTAAATTCCCGCCGCGCGTCGATGGCCCCCGCATCGATGGCGCCCTTGTCCGCGTACAGCCCGCCACCCATCAGCACAAACTCCTTCGCGAGCGTTGCTACTGCGGGATCAAGCTTCAGTGCCAATGCGTAGTTGGTTAAAGGCCCGCCGGCCCAAAGGACTACTTGCCCTGGGTATTTGTGCACCATCTTGACGATGAATTCCGCCGCCGTGCCGGGCATCACTCTGATATGAGGCTCGCCTTCGCGCAGCGGAGGCACGAACTCCGGATCGTGATACGGCTCTTCGTAGACGGTGGAGCGCTGGGCTTCAAACCTTTCTGTCCAGCATCCTTTATATTCCAGCTTGCCGTAGAGGGCTTCCCAACGCTCGGTTTCTTCCTTGGAATTCAGCAGCGGGAACTCGGCCCCTTCGATGACGGGCACGTCGGTGCGCTCCGAAATTTCGAGCAAGCGCAAGACGTGCTGGGTTTCCTCTTTCACCCACTGGTCGCCGCTGACGGTTGTGATTCCCAGAACTTCGAATTTTTCCGACTGCAAGAAAACGAGGATGGCCTGCTGGTCGCTGGTGCCCGGGCCGCGCGCGTCCTGGTCCACGATGACCTTGATCTTCTCTTGCGCCACCGCCGCGGGCGGCCCCGCAAGCAAGGAAAGAGAAACCAAGAGGACGGAAAGAAAAAAAGACCGGCCCACCGAGGCTGCGGTGGGCCGGTCCATTCCAATCGGGAAGTGCCGAGTTTGGATCACGGCCTAAAAGGTAAGCTTCAGGCCGAATTGCACGACACGTGGGTTATTTACGGTCGAGTTCACCGCGCCAAACGCCGGGGCGCTAATATCGTTAACCGGCAAGCCGAACTGCGCGTGATTGAAAAGGTTGAAGAACTCCGCCCGGAAATTCAAGCCCATGTTTTCCCAAGGTAGCGCAAACTTTTTGATGACGGAGAAGTCGGTATTCACGAAATCCGGGCCAAAGACGGGAACGCGGCTCGCGTTGCCCAACTGACCAGAAGTCGGCGCAACGAAGCATGCAGGGTTGATGCGCTGGAGCTTTGTTTGACTGGCGTAGAGGTTGCAACCAGCAACCAGGTTTGGCCGGTTAAAGTTGTTGCCATTGCCACCAGCGTTGAAGGAAACCCCAGAGGAGTTCGCGCTGTCGATGAGGGGGGTAGCGAAGCCCGAGGTGATTTTTTCGATCAGCGTCAGTTGCCAGCCACCGAGAAGCGAATCGGTCATTTTGTTCCAATCGCTGCCGAACTTCTTGCCCCTGCCGAAGGGCAAGTCATAGATCACGCTGGCAGTGAAGTTATGTTTGAGGTCGATTTGAGAGGGAGCCCAATCGAGCTTCTGCCAATTAGGGAGCGGGAAGTAGGGGGCACTCAGTAGAGAGCCGAGACCATCGCTCAGTCCATTGTCGTAAGTGTTCGAATAGGTGTAACCAATCAGCGCGTAAACGCCATACCTGGAAGACTTCGTCTCGGCCTTGATTTGCAGAGAGTCGTACGTGGTTTTGCCGATGTCGCCAAACTCTAAAATAGCGTTGCCGACCCCAAACGGCGATATGTACGGATTACCATTGGCGAGACATCCGAGCGTGTAGCCGCTAACCGTGCCGCAAGCAGTCGGGCCGATCCCGTTCGCATTATTCGGGTTGTTCGTGTTGAGGTTGTTTCCCGCCACCAGGATGTGCCTGCCACGGGAACCGGCGTAGCCAACGGTGAGGACAAGGTTTCCTGGTATCTGCCGCTCCACGTTCACGTTAAACTGCTGAACCATACCGAGATGGAAGTTCGTCGGCTGGAAATAGAATGTTCCTGTGAAAGTGGCAATGTTGGGTGGAGTGGTAAAGATTGGAAAGCCCTGGGTGGTAGTAACGCCCGTAACAGCCGGAGCGCCCGGTCCGACCAACGACGCGCAGAACGATGTTTTGGTGGGGCAACCAACTGGTGTGGTTGGCCCAAACATGATTCCGGAGTTTTCGGCCAAGCCGAAGTTATCGCCTTCGGCAAAAAAGGGAGGATTCTGCCAAAGGCCTTGCGCACCCATGCTCCAGGCGGAATCGTGATAGATGGAATAGCCTCCGCGCACGACGGTCTTGTCGCTGCCAAGAAGCTTGTAAGCGAAACCGATGCGGGGCTCAAAAGCCGTCTTATTCCAGTTTATGCCCGCCGACGATCCCACGCCACCCTTATTGGCAATCAAAAGCTGTCCCGGGCCAGTCGATGGGACGTAGTCCGCCATGCGTCCCGCGGCCTCGGAGATGGGAGAAGTCAGATCCCACGCCACGCCCAGATTCAGTGTTAGGTTTTTGGTCAATCTCCAATCGTCTTGGACGTATGGCCGGAAGATTTTCCAGCGACGACCGGTAACAGGGCCGTTGAACGTCTGGTCGTGCTCTGACACACCCACTAAGCCGAGGACAAGATCCGCCTCCGGATTGCCAGGAACGCTGGCGACCGGAACCTTGGAGCCAGAGGGAGGGGCAAGAAAATAACCGGAGAAACTTCCGATGGCTCCGGGAATCCAGAATCCGTCCTGGAAAGCTTCTGTGCCCACATTCATCTGGTTTGCTCGGATATCAATTCCGACATGGAGGTCGTGCTTCCCACGAATCAAGTCGACGGAATCTGCGAACGTGAAGATATTGGTTCCACCTTGAAACGGCGTGAAGCCGCGATCACCCAGCGACCAGAAGCCGCCAGTCATCAATGTCGACACCAGGCCGCAGCTGTAGGCGCCCTTGATGCACGTGGCGCCGCTGCCGGTGCCGGTGCAGCCCAGGTTAGCGCCGATAATGTTGAGCTTCGCAGAAGAGCAGCTCCCCGTGCCCTGCGAATCGATGTAGTTGAAAATTCGGTTGTAACCGACACTTGCCTGATTCACCGTCGTTGGGGAAAACACGTGGGTTTCTCCGATGGCCACGCTCCTGGCGTGGTTGCTAATCCCCTGATTGCTGCCGAACGCATTAGCCTCGGCAAAGGATCCGGGGCCGCCACCGCCGGGCACATAGGAAACCGCTTGATCGTAGCTAAAGCGAGAGAAGATGTTGTCGGCACTCGAGAAGTTGTGGTCCAGACGAACGTCAAGTTTGGTTTCGTCGAGGCTGCGCACGGGTTCGCTGACGAAGTTGAATCCCGCCGTCGGGTTATTGGCATTTGGTATGGGGTATAAGTTGATTAAGCTACCGCCGATGCTGTTAACCAGACCGGTCGGTATTTTGGCGCACGCCGTTCCATGCGGCTGGCTGCCATCCGCAGCCGCCGTCAGGGGCTGGCCAGCGGCATTGCACTGGAAATAGACATTTTGAACAGCGGCGGGGTTTGTGGAAGTTCCAACCATATTCGGATTGACAATCCCAGGTACCGTGACGGTACTGCCGCCGACCGTCACTGTGCCCGTAACTGGATTGCCAAATGCGTCGTTCGTGAAATCCGCGAAGGGCTGCGTTGTACTCGGCCGCATCGCCACGCTGGGCACCAGCCCGGTAAATGTAATGCCGTGGCGCTGGTACTTTTGCTCGCCGTCAACAAAAAAGAAGGTTTTATTCTTCTGGATAGGCCCGCCGATCGAGCCACCAAATTGGTTCAAATTGAACTTCTCAGGCGTCGTGGCAAAGAAGCTTTTGGCATCCAGCGAAGTGTTGCGCAAGAACTCGAATAGCGAGCCGTGGAAGTCATTGGTGCCGGATTTAGTACTGACAAGAACGGTGGGACCTGCGCGGGTACCATATTGCGCGGAGTAGTTGTACGTCAGAACCTTGAATTCTTGAATGTCATCGATGGAGGAGAAAGTTCCAATACCGCCCGCGGTCAATTCGTTGTTGTCCACTCCATCTAAAATCCAATCCGTGCTGTTCGGACGCGATCCGCCGACGGATAGAGAGAACGCCCCGCGCGCGGCTACCTCACTGTCGGCGCCGCTGGTAAAAAAACTGCCGGGATTCGTCTCCTGCGTTGTACCGGGGGTTAGGGTAGCGAGTTGCACGAAATCGCGCCCGTTCAGAGGCAGTTGCGCAACTTCCTGAGCGGTAATGACTTGGCCGAGCGACGGATTAGCCGTTTCCACGGCCACTTCCGTTGCTAACACTTCCACCGACGTAGCGACGGAAGCCGGCGTAAGCGCAAAATCCAGCTCGCGCTGCTCATCCACCTGTAGCCGGACGTCTTTGCGCTCGACGGGCTGAAAACCCGGGAATTCCACGTGGATGGTAAAGATCGCTGCCGGGAGCAATGGGATCAGATAGTGACCGGAATCATCCGTCTTCGCCTCGCGCGATAAGCCCGTGCCCTCCGAGGTCACCCGGACTGTGGCGCCGGTGATCACGGATCCCGATTTGTCAGAAACGGTGCCGGAGAAACTGCCGGTCGCCTGCCCGTACAGCGTCGGAGACACGCAAAGCGCCACTGCACATGCCAACGCCCCAAAAAAGAATCTCTTTCCCATCACCACACCCCCCAGACTTTATTGTTAGATCTCAACCGCGATGCGCAGCTCGCAGCCCCCCTGCTCCGCTGAACTCCGCGTTCACCAGAGCCACGACGGCCGAGGACCAGAACTGCGCCGTTCAATTCTTCTGCAAGATGCACTGCCACGGCACACCCAAGCCTCAGCCAAAAAAAAACATTGAGGCAAGTTACTTCTCAACCGCCGTTGTGTCAAGGCAGTAGTTGGCATCGCCTGTGCAAACATCTTGCATGAATGAATCGGATGAATTTTATCGATGAGCGGCCTAAGACATAGGTAATTCAGTGGCGCGCCTGGGGCGATTCGAACGCCCGACCTCTGGTTCCGGAGACCAGCGCTCTATCCAGCTGAGCTACAGGCGCGTGGTGAGCGCTTCTCCGTGTTTCCGAAGCGCGCAGCATGCATGAACA